>Ga0265293_10002098_pt1 | contig 41389 bp, 49 predicted proteins | sample Munlanlewell138R_FD_192505 | JGI IMG/M metagenome (GOLD analysis project Ga0265293, IMG submission 192505) | Leachate microbial communities from a municipal landfill in Southern Ontario, Canada - Leachate well 138R | ecosystem: Engineered > Solid waste > Landfill > Unclassified | place: Canada...
CCGACCTGATCGGCCGAATTGGAGAAACTTCGTTTGCTCTGTTATTCATCGAGACGGCCGAAGACCGTGCCGAGGTGCCGATTCACCGACTGGCAGAAGCCGCCTACGGGCGGGAGCGCTGCGAGTTTATGCTGCACTGTGCACGCACCAGGCCTTCCGACGAAGAAGCCGAGTCGTGGATCGACCGCACGCATGCCCGCATCGAGCTCGTGCGGGAGCCGAAACAACAAAACGGAGAGGTGAAACTGGGAAAATATCACCTCTCCGATATCTTAGAGTTTAACAGAAAAGGGCGGAACCATTTCTGATTCTGCCGGCACAGGCGACCCGTAGCCGTAGCGCGCAAGCTGTTCGTTCTTTACGACCGAACGCATCGACTCCAGCACCTCGTTGCGCTGAGCCCGGATGGACCGCTCGATATCCACGTCGAGTGCGCCGATCAGCCGGACCAGATTGTTCATTTTCTCGACATCGCCGCTTTCGATGTGTGCAAGCCCTTCATAGCGGTGAGTCGCATCGAGTTCGGTCAGGCGGGCAATCAGCTCATCCCGCTTGCAGAGAAACGCATCGTAGCGCTCCCATTCTTCCACCGAACTCAAGAAATCTTCATTAACACCGACCCATTTTTCCAGGAGATTCATCCGCTGAGCGGCGTATGTGTCGTTCCCGTATTGCCGCATGGTTATCCTCCACTTCCAGCCGCCGGCATGCGCGACAGCTTCTCGGCCTGCCGGAACGTTACCTTCATCTCGTTTACGAGGTGCAGCACCTGCTGCATACCTTCGATCTCTCCTTTTCCTCCGGTCTCGTACAGCTCTTCGATTAAAAATTCGTACAGCTTCCGCAGATCGCCGGAGACGGGGATGCTCATGTTCAGCGACTGATTTAATTCCTGCAGGATCCGCGTCGCTTTGGTGATGCAGTTAAATGATTTGACCCGGTCTTTCGGCGACTCGTAAATCGCCATGCTGATCTGTTTGGCTGTTTCGTCGAACAGCTTTACAACCATTTCGCCCGGGGTGAGCGTCTGTACCGACTGGCTCCTGTATCGCTCGTACACGCTGACTGCTTCCATGACATCCTCCGTTAGTAATCCGCTAATTGAATGTAAACTGCATCAACATCGAGCTCTGCGCTTCAAAGCGCTGCAGGGCCGTCTCCATGGCCGTAAACTTGCTCCACAGCCTTTTTTCGTCGGCAGCCAGCCTTTGCTTCAGCACTTCGATGCGCTTGTTGGCCTGTTCAATCATCTTCGAGAGACTGTTTTTTGACTCAGTCGTGCTCTTGTCAATTCCGGCCAGGTTAATCAATCGGCCTTTCTTGTCCTCAGCACCCGTTCTTCTGACCGCGCCGTCGATCGCTTCGTACAGCTTTTGAGCGATGCCCTTGTCCGCATCCGTAAACAGCCGCGCAATCAAATCGCCCTTCGTCTTCAGCGCTTCCTCGAACTTTGCCTTATCCGAGATTACAAGCTTGCTGCCCTCCATATAGCTGCCGCTCGTGATTCCAAGATCCGAAAGGCGGATGTTGCCGGACCCGATCGGACCGGTCATCGCTGAACGCAGATCGCTCAGCAGGCTGCGCAGGACCGAGTCGTTGGTAAGCATACCCTGCTTTGCCTTCGACTCCCACTGCTCGATCTGTTTTTCCGACATTTCATTTTTCTGATCGTCGGTGAGCGGCGGGTACTTTGGATTTGGCTTCTCGGTCATAAGACCGTTGATCAGATCGACCATGTCGTTGTAGTCGCTGATAAACGACTCCATGGAATCGCGCACAGCCGACGAATCGTCCCGCACGTTGATGCGGATCGGCTCCGCATTTTCCCCGGTCGTTCCGTGAATCTCGATGCTCATCCCGTCGACGGTGAACACGTTGGAGCTTCGCGTAATCTGGATGCCGTTGACCGTGAGCTGCGCATTCTTACCGTATTCGATGTTGGCTCCGCTTTCCTTTGTCAATCCGAGCACCGAAAGCAGATTCCCCTGCGTTTCTTCGATGGCGATCCGCTCCCCTGCCCCCGTTTCGTTCGATGTAAACGACAGCGTATCCGACAGCGCCGAATAGTGCATCGTTACGCCGGCTTCGCTCGCATTGACCGCCTTGATGATGTCCGACAGTCCGTGCGACCGGTCGAAGGAAAACTCGACGCCGTTGATGCTGAATTCAAATGCATCTCCGTCGAGCGCACCGGCAAGCTCCACCTCTCCAAGCGAACGGAACATCGATACGCGATTGCCCTGGTCTTCTTCGAACCCGAGCGCCTCGACGGCGGCAATCGATCCTTCTTCACCGCCTACGCTTCGGATGGACAGCGTGGATCCCGGTGCATCAAATGTCAGCTTCCCGTCGCCTGCGGACACGGTAATCATCCGATCGGCTTCCTGAAGCACGCCAAATGCGCGGTCCACAGCCCCCTGCAGCGCCTCAGCCAGGCCGTTTTGCTCCGCAGACGCTCTAAAATCCGCATCGAACTGCACCGTTTTAACGCGGCCGTCCAGCACGAGGGTGATCGCCTGGTCTTCCAGCGTCTCCATCAGCGCCTGAAGCTCTTCGCCTTCGAGCATAGCCACATCCGCTTTCCCGACGAGCGATGCTGAAATCGAATGGCCGCTCGTCGTCCTCTGCGCTTCGGCGATGTGATCGATTGAATTGATGACGATCTGTCCGGACTGCGCAGTCGAAGATGGAATCACCGAAACGAGCGACGAAGACACGTCTGCACTCTTGACGCTAAAAAACGACGCGCTACGGAAATTGGTCTTCGAAAGCACGTCCAGATATGACGCCTGAAACTTCTCCAGCGCTTTGATTACAGATCGGTACGCATCCTGTTTCCATTCGAGTTTTTGTATGTTCTGCTGCTCGTTTGCAATCTTCTGTCGTCCCGATGACGTAAGTCCAACGACGAGCTCGTCGATGTCCATCCCGGAACTCAGACCGCCGATGCCTGTTTTGCTCTGCATGGCGTTGAGCGAATTCATCAATCCTATCGAGTTAACGACTGCCATCGTGCTCACCCCCTTATACTCATCTATCGGCAGAAACGGCATATTCTTTAGGTTTTATACAATGCCTACACCACTTTTCTATAAATCGACGGGCTTTCGGAGCGAAAGCTGTGCTCGAGTCCGGAAAGCGACTCGCTCAACCCGACAAACAAATAGCCGCCCGGCATCAGAGAGTCGTAAAATTTCCGCACGAGCTCTTCTTTGAGCGGGGCTTCGAAATAGATCATCACATTGCGACAGAATATAGCCTGGAACGGCTTTTTAAACCGGAACGGCGACAGGAGGTTCTGGTAATGGTAGACGACGTTCTTTTTAAGTTCATCGTTCACCGAATACCGCCCTTCCCCGATGTGCCGGAAAAATCTGCGCCGGTATCCTTCCGGCAGAGAGTTAATCTGCTCCTCCGAATACACACCGTCTTTTGCCGAAGCCAGCACGCGGTGAGAAATATCCGTCGCAAGGATGGAGCTGTCCCATCCGGCCGCATTCGATCCGAGATAATCCAGCGCCAGCATGGACAGCGTATACGGCTCCTGTCCCGACGAGCAGCCGGCGCTCCAGACCCTGAGATCCTTCGTGCCTAGCGTCCGGTCCACCCACGGCATCACCGTACCCTTAAAGAAGTTGAAGTGCTCTTTTTCCCTTAAAAAGTACGTGTGATTCGTCGTCAGTTTGTTGATGAGCACCGACATCTCATCGCCGCTCTGCTCCGCAAGGGCAAACCGAAAGTAGTCCTTGTAATTATCGTATCCCAGGGCGACGATGTGATTGCTCAGACGACCTTCGATCAGCGATTTCTTTTTGTCGAGGTTGACGCCGTAGTTTCGCTTGACGTACGAAGAAATTTCCGAAAATTCACTGTCAGTCAAATAGATCAATTCCGGTCCTCCTTCAAGTATGCAGTACCTTCTAGACTATATATCGGAAAAAGTGCTTGAAACCTTAGGCGTTGTTTATGCTATAATTCGCTAGAGGTATAGAGTGTATGTCAGACGTCATCAAAATCATCTCTCCGGTAGAGGGTAAGAACCGCATCCAAAGCGGTGTGAGAGCGCCGGCTGCCGACGCGCCGTTCGATATCGACGCTCCGTTCGCAGCGGAAGCGGAAATCGAAGCCGTCGAACAACCGAAGACCGAAACTCCGGATTCCCGACCCGGGGTCGACATCGCCGGTCACAACATGCGGCCGCTGTTTGAGCACACGAAAGCCTGTGCAGACGGCATCCGCACGCTCATTTTGTACTGCAAGCTCTTTATGAATGCCACCGACGTCATCGACGAGGAATTTCTCGACCGCTTATACGTAATGCCCGAGGGCGTACTCGAAGAAATCCTCCGGCTCGATGAAGGCGCATCCGCCTTCCGGGGCGAATTCTTCGAAGCGCTTCGCGCATTTGCCACGCGGGAAGAGTTGAAAGAGCTGCGCACTCCCATCCTCTCCATCCTGAAACATTTTGACTGCTACGTTCAGCGGGACAGCTCGCTTGACTATATCCGCATACATATTTCCGTGCTCGCCGACCGGCTCGAACGGGCCGATGCGACCGGTACGGAGCAGCTGGCCGAAGTTTTGGACGCGCTTCCGAATCTCGATGCCGGAGATTTCGATCGCACGTCGGCCTTTCTAAAAGAAGAACTGATGCCGATGCTGCACACGCTGTCAAAACGCTATCCGCCGAACCATTCGCTGCAGGATGCCGTGCGGCTTCTGACGCACTACGTCGTCCGCTACGACCGTGCGAATCCGGTGCTGCTGGACAAGGCCTACAGCGATTTCTCGCAGGCGCTCAAACTGCTGCTGCCCCGAACCGAGCCGGAAGAAATCGAGCTGTTGAAGGCGCTGCTGCTCGATTCGGGCAACGAAATGAGGGAGCAGTCATCGTCGCCGGGCCGCCTGGACGACGTACCGGCGCTTTTGAAGCGGGCGCTGGACAAAGAGGCCCCCGCCAAGATCAACGCGTTCGCACGGGCGCTTCTCGTGAATCTCGTCCAAAAAGAAAACCCTGCTCAACCCTATCTTCACTTCCTGCTCCCACTCCGGTTTCGCGACCAGGATGTTTATGCAGAATTCTACGTCGATAAGGATAGCGAAAAAGCCGCGGGTCGATCGCAGCACCCCGTCAATATCTTCTTTACGATTCAGTCGGATGCGTACGGAACGTTTGAAGTCGACCTGATCGCAAGCAACCAGGCGGTCGAACTCGCCATCAGCGCCCCGGAGGCACTCGAGCGCGATGTGCACGCGATGCAGGGCGTTATGCGGAACATCGTGGAAGCAGCCGGTTGGCGTCTAACGGCATACAGGACCAGGCCTTACGTCGAAAGCGAAACGCTGCTGAAGCGTTTTCCCGGCCTTCGACATCGAAAGGTGGGATTAAATGTTAAAGTCTGACCGACCGGGCACCCCGGGAAATCGCCTGCACGCCGCAGCGCTCAAATACGAAAAAGACCGGGACGACGCGCCTAAAGTCGTCGCAGCCGGCTCCGGAGAAACCGCGCGTCGTATTATCGAAGTCGCCATGGAAAACGGAGTCGCCATCTATCACGACGACAGCGCCGCAACCCTGCTCGCCAAGCTCGATGTCGGGCGCGACATTCCGCCCGAGCTGTATAAAATCGTCGTCGACATCTATCTGGCGCTGCTGGAGCTTGCCGCAGCCCGACAGGGGGAATCGAATGACTGACGGCCTCATCAGGCAGACTGGCAGAATGGCAGCGAATCAAATGGTAACGGAAAAGGAGACGCCGATGAAGACGTCTCCTTTTCCGTTGTGCGGTTGCGTAAATGAATGGGATTGAGGTTGGGCGTTACTGAAGCAGCTGCAGTACGCTCTGTGGCTGCATATTCGCCTGTGCGAGCATCGCCTGCGATGCCTGCGACAGAATATTGTTCTTCGTAAACTCCATCATCTCCTTGGCCATGTCGACGTCGCGTATCCGGGATTCGGATGCGGCCAGGTTTTCGGATGTAGCACCGAGGTTGTTGATCGTGTGCTCCAGCCTGTTTTGGACACCGCCGAGTTTGGCTCTTTCGGATGAGACGCTCTGGATCGCTGCATCGATGACTTCGATCGCTTTATTGGCATCGTCTCTGGTCAGCACGCCGCCCGTGGTTACTCCATCTCGAGTTACAGACAAGGCGTTTACTCCTGTGCCGCCATCTTTCAAAACTGCAGTCCCGTTTCCTATCGCTGCTGCAAAAGCATTTGCTGCGGCCTCAGTACCAAAACTCACCCCTGCTATAGTATCCAGCACATCCTCCCCATCAACTTGTGGTCCCGCAAATGCAAAGGCATCACCTGTTCTGGTCACTTTTACTGTAATGGTATTGGTATCTTTATTATACCCTGCAGCATCAGTGGCGAATGTAACAGTCGCTCCCCGATATGCAGCTCCTGCGTCTTTAGCATTGATGGTTATTTCAGTGTCGGCTACCGTGATCGTATCCGTTGACTTCGTCCCAGTTATTTTTCCTTCCCCTAAGGCATCAGCGCCCATATTGGCAATTGCTGCATCCATTTTCTGGCCTTGATTGGCTCCGATGTGGAACACCTTGCCATTGTATTCGCCGTTCAGCAGTTTCTGTCCGTTAAACTGGGTCTCGTTGGAAATCCGATCCACTTCTTCCAGAAGGTTATTAATTTCCTTTTGGATCTCGCCTCTGTCGGTGGTTGTATTGGTGTCGGTGGCGGACTGGACCGCGAGCTCCCTCATCCTCTGGAGAATGGAGTGGGTTTCCGTCAGCGCGCCTTCTGCTGTTTGAATCAGCGAAATGGCATCGCTGGCATTCCTCGTGGCCTGGTCGAGGCCGCGGATCTGCGCCCTCATCTTTTCGGAGATGGCAAGCCCGGCGGCGTCGTCTCCTGCCTTGTTGATGCGAAGGCCGGATGACAGTTTTTCGAGCGACTTGCCTGTACTTCCTACATTTCCTGTCAGCTGCCGATACGTGTTCAGCGCTGCAATGTTGTGATTAATTCTCATGATTCGTTCCTCCTTGAACTCGGTATTCCGGATTCCTTCCGGTTATCAGGGTTGTGACGGACAGGTCCTTTGCACACAGCTCGCTACTGCAGGAGCTGCAGTACGCTCTGCGGCTGCATGTTGGCCTGTGCGAGCATCGCCTGCGAAGCCTGGGAGAGGATGTTATTCTTTGTGAATTCCATCATTTCTTTGGCCATGTCTACATCGCGAATCCGCGATTCGGATGCGGCCAGATTTTCGGATGTTGCCCCTAGGTTGTTGATGGTGTGCTCCAGCCGGTTCTGTACGCCCCCGAGCTTGGCTCTTTCGGACGATACTTTCTGGATGGCTGCATCGATGGTGTTAATGGCGGTGTTAGCCGCTTCTTTTGTGTCAAGCTTCAGGGTGTAGTCGTTACCGTCGCTGAACCCCAGATTTTGTGCGGTCATACCTCCGATGGTGACATCCATCGATTGGCCCTGATTCGCCCCTATATGGAACTCTTTTGAACTGAAATTGCCATCGAGCAGCTTCGTGCCGTTGAATGTTGTCTCATCGGCGATGCGGTCCACTTCTGTGAGCAGGTTCTTAATCTCTTCCTGGATAGCGACTCGGTCCGTATCCGTATTCGTGTCGGTGGCGGACTGCACGGCGAGTTCCCTCATCCTCTGGAGAATGGAATGCGTCTCCGTCAGAGCGCCTTCTGCCGTCTGAATCAGCGAAATGGCGTCGCTGGCGTTTCTGGATGCCTGGTCGAGACCGCGGATCTGTGCCCTCATCTTTTCGGAGATGGCGAGTCCGGCGGCGTCGTCACCCGCCTTGTTGATGCGAAGGCCGGATGACAGTTTCTCGAGCGACTTGCCTGTGTTACCTACGTTTCCTGTCAGCTGCCGATAGGTGTTCAGCGCTGCGATGTTGTGATTAATTCTCATGGTTCGTTCCTCCTTGAACTCGGTGTTCCGGATTCCTTCCGGTTTCAGGGTTATGGCAGGCACGGCCTGCCGACTGGCTGATTAGCAATGCGTGTTAGGGTTCGAATACCGCTCATTACTGCAGAAGCTGCAGTACGCTCTGCGGCTGCATGTTGGCCTGCGCGAGCATCGCCTGCGAGGCCTGGGACAGGATGTTATTCTTCGTGAACTCCATCATTTCTTTGGCCATGTCGACGTCGCGGATGCGGGACTCGGAGGCTGCCAGGTTTTCAGACGTTGCACCGAGGTTATTGATCGTGTGCTCGAGCCTGTTTTGTACACCGCCGAGCTTGGCTCTTTCGGATGAGACGGTTTGGATGGCCTTGTCAATTAACTGAATAGCCTCGTTCGCGCCTTCTTTGGTAATCATACCCCCGACTCCGGTATCCGTACCATTTGGATCTACACCGCTCGCAAGAGCCAGTGTCCGCGAAGCACCACCTGCAGAAAGGTGCGTGCCCGAAATCGCAGTCGGATTGGGTACGTCTTCATAATCGGCCGGGTCATCGCCTGAATCGGCCATTGAAACAGTGAAATTGAATGTTACTTCAAAATCTTCAAAACTCTCGAAATTAGCCATAAGCTCTTCGATATCCGCTTCTGAATATCCTTTGCTCTGGTTCAGGGTGATCGTTAATTTTTTGTCCGCAAGCTCTACGGTTTCGTTACCTGCATCGACATCAGATGCGCTTTTAATGATGACCTCGTATCCATTGAATGCTTCTCCTGCATCGCCTGCTGTGATCGTGACGGTAGCCGATATACCGTATTCACCATCTACGACAACCCCTGGATCAGACGGTGCCACTGCATTTTTAATTGCGACAGCACCGGATATTACGCTTGACTTCGTCCCCTTATCCAGGCTGCTTAAGCCGTCAACACCGAGAGCCTTGGCTTTCATGGACGAAATCGAGGCTTCCATTTTCTGACCTTCGTTCGCACCGATATGGAAGACTCTGCCTTTATATTTGCCGTTGAGCAGCTCCTGACCGTTAAACTGGGTCTCCTTAGCGATACGATCAACTTCCTCCAGCAGATTATTGACTTCTTTTTGGATTTCTTTGCGATCTGCTTCGGTGTTTGTATCCGTGGCTGACTGTACGGCAAGCTCCCGCATCCTCTGTAAAATGGAATGGGTTTCCGTCAGGGCACCTTCTGCTGTCTGGATCAGCGAAATGGCATCGCTGGCGTTTCTCGTGGCCTGGTCGAGACCTCGGATCTGCGCCCTCATCTTTTCGGAGATGGCCAGGCCGGCGGCGTCGTCACCCGCCTTATTGATGCGGAGGCCGGATGACAGCTTCTCGAGCGACTTGCCCGTGCTACCGACGTTTCCTGACAGCTGCCGATAGGTGTTCAGCGCGGCAATGTTGTGATTGATCCTCATGGTTCGTTCCTCCTTGAACTTTGATTACCCGGATTCCTTCCGGATTAGTGCCGCTGTGATAGCTCACTAGTATGAAGCGATAACGTTACTGAAGCAACTGCAGTACGCTCTGCGGCTGCATGTTCGCCTGTGCGAGCATCGCCTGGGAGGCCTGGGAGAGGATGTTATTCTTCGTGAATTCCATCATTTCTTTAGCCATGTCGACGTCGCGGATGCGGGATTCGGATGCGGCCAGGTTTTCGGATGTCGCACCGAGGTTGTTGATCGTGTGCTCGAGTCTGTTTTGCACGCCTCCGAGCTTCGCTCTTTCGGACGATACTTTCTGGATGGCCTTGTCGATCTTGTCGATCGCGGCATTGGCTCCGTCTTTGGTCGTTAGCCCTTCTTTCGTCGGGTCGACTTTTTGCTCAACGGTGAAAATGACTTTTCCACCATCTGCAACGGTCGATGGCTTAAAAGAAATCCCGAATTCTTTGAACTCGTCCCCGGTTGCAGATGTGTTGTCTAAAGCGATTGTAGCGAGCGGATCCGATACACCGTCTTTTTTGAGCGTCAGAGTGGCTTTAGAATCAGCAACTGTTATGGAAATTTCATACTTCCCTTTCAGCTCGGAATTCTTATCAATCGTAAAGTCACCCGAAGCTACAGAAATTCCAGGGTCGCCGGTAGCCGATGGCGCATCGCCACCGCCGGCAAAACTGGCATAGGTGGCATCAGGGCTGAGATCCTTGATGTCCAGTGCGACTTGACCCATCGCTCCGATCGAAGCTTCCATCTTCTGACCTTTATTGGCCCCGATGTGGAACACTCGATCTTTATAGCTTCCATCCAGCAGCTTTTGGCCGTTGAACTGAGTCTCGCCTGCGATGCGGTCGACTTCGTCGAGCAGGTTGTTGATTTCCTTCTGAATTTCTGCCCGGTCGTCTCCTGTGTTGGTGTCGGTAGCGGATTGTACAGCGAGTTCCCTCATCCTCTGGAGAATGGAGTGCGTCTCCGTAAGCGCACCTTCTGCGGTCTGGATCAGAGAAATGGCATCGCTGGCGTTCCTGGATGCCTGGTCGAGACCTCTGATCTGAGCTCTCATCTTTTCCGAGATGGCAAGACCGGCTGCGTCGTCGCCGGCTTTGTTGATCCGAAGACCGGACGACAGCTTCTCCAGCGATTTGGATGTGCTGCCGACGTTTCCGGTCAGCTGCCTGTACGTGTTGAGAGCAGCGATGTTGTGATTGATTCTCATCGTAAGTTCCTCCTTGAACTTCTGCCTGGCCAAGATCCGTCCTGGCGCATTTAGCACTATCGTTTGTTTCGCGCGCACGTATGATTGCACGGAGCATTCGTCAATGCTCTACGGTGTATATCGGCCCGGCGGACTAAAACTTTAACGAAAACATAAAAAAGACAGCCATCGTTGACTGCTGTCTGACCGCTGTCTTTTCCTCATCGCTCTTTATGAGTTCGGCGTATGGCCGCCCTCTACTATTCGCCTTGCGCTGGGCGAATGTTTTTCTGTTTGAACAGTTGAGCCAGAGACTCCGGCTTCGCATCTGTGTTCGTCGCCTCACGGTTCGCTTCGATCACATCCAAAAGCTCGGCGCGCACGATCTGCACCTCCCGGGGAGCTTCGATGCCGACGGCTACTTTGTCGGATCCGACGGACAGGATGCTGACTGTGATACCGTCCCCGATGACGAGGGATTCACCGGCTTTTCTGCTGATTACAAGCATCAGGCATCCCTCCCTTCCTCAGCCGAAAACGGCTGATACCGGAGACTGTAGTCGTCATTCTGCAGGATAATCTGCCGTCCGATTTTCGTTTTCGGGTTGATGGCGATGGGACTTTTTACATTCAACGATAACCCTTCGACCGAATCGGGCACATTGGCGATCAGCAAAAACATCAGCTCCGATGAGGTTGTGGCTTCGAGCGCTTTTAAGTCGTCGGCGTCGACTTCCGGCGCAAAACCCGGGAACAGATCGACAGGCTCGAACACCAGAAAACAGGGAACGGTGTTTGTAACGGACTGCAGGTACAGAAACGGGATGTCGTCGTACGTGCGCACAAACAGCGCCATCGTACGATCCTTTTCGAATCCGTACAAACCTTCGGGAAATGCAAACACCGAACCCGCGTCTACTTCGACGCGGCCGAAATCTCTTGTGTCGATGATCATCGATTATTCCTCCGTTTCGTCGTACTCAGGGTCTGCGCTTTTGGGTATGTACATAGGGCCTCCCACGTACTTGACCACGACTTTGGGAAGCTCGACAATCTCGAGCTCAAATGCATTCGCAGCGCAGCCCTGTTTCGCAGTGTAGGTGTTCTCAGCAGATATCCCCTCTTCCGACTTCTCGTACACATCCCTCCTCGGTATCGGAGGAACGAGCTGTGGTTCTTTCCGCTCCACAGGCTTGGCACGCTCGGCCTGCGAAAGCGGCTGCGTTCCCGAGTACCGTACCGATATGGGAACCGTTTCGATCGTTATGAGCTGTTTCACGGAATTCACCTCCTTACTTCATAAAATCGAACACCGTGGGCTGCAGAATTTGATTGCCCATCTGCAGTGCGGCGCTGTAGGCAAACTTTTGCGATTCAAAATGGATAATCGCTTCGGCCGGATCGATGCCTTCGACATCGAGCTGACGCTCTTTTAGACCGATCTGGCGCTCTTCGAGCCGGTCGCTCATAAACGTTAAGTACGATGTCTTGGCACCGATACCCGTAATGGCACTGATGATACGTTCCTTCGCTTCCTGGAACGCGCCAAACAGCGCATCAGCGCGATCGTATGTGTAGCTGTCCGATTCCAGTTCGCCGATGAGTTCGCCGAGCAAATCGTACAGGTTCGCGGACACGTTCTCTCCGCTGGAAAGCTCCTTTGTGCCGCTCCCTACGACCGTCAGTCCGGGCACCGAGTAGGCAAATACGGTCCGCTCGTCGAGCTGTCCGGTGCCGGCATCGAACTGGACATCCAGCCCGATATCGACAAACAGCGACTTCTTCGCCAGCGCATCGGCAGCGGCGGATGTCAGATCCCTGAGGACGGCCTGATTGTACACGAGTTTCCCGTCGTCGCCGATCGAAAACGGCTTGACCTTCGTATTCGTTCCGCCGAAATAGTACGACCCGGCGGTGCTTGAGTTGAGCGTCTGATACAGCTGTTCCTGCAGATGCGAAAGCTCTTCTGCGAGGATCGACCTCGTCTCCCGGCTCATGGTGCCGTTAAGACCCGCAAGGATACGTTCTTCTGCGGTGTTCATCAGCGCGTTGATGTGCGTAAGAGCCGATTCCGCATCCCCCAGCGACGCTTTGGCGTGATCGATGTTCTGCAGGTAGCTGTCCGCGCGCGACAGATCCTTTCGGATGCGGAACCCTTTGACGGCAGCCGATGTGTTTTCGGAAGAGCGGGAGAACTTGCGCCCTGTGATGACCTGCATGTTGAGGCGATTCATCTCCAGCGACATGTCGTTGAGGGAGCGAATAAATTGATTGGTGACCATGCGGTTTGTAATCCTCATCGCTACTTCCTCCCGATCAGCGGCCTACGAGGCCCATTCTATTGATAATGGCGTCCACCGCTTCGTCCAGAACCGTAAAGTAACGCATCGCAGCGTTGTACGACTTCTGATATGCCATGAGATTGATGCCTTCTTCGTTGAGGGAAACGCCGGACATCGACTCGCGGGCGGCGAACAAGCCGTTTTGTACATTGGCGGAGGTGTCAGAGTAGTTCTGATAGAGCTCCGCGTCCAGAGCTACCTCTCCGATGAGCCCGGAGAGGTAGTCGTGAAAGCTTCCTGAGAAGACCGTCGGAAGAGCGACGTCGCCGTTCTTATAGAATACGGTCTCGCTCTCCAGAGCGGAGATCATGCGAATCACATTCTCCCCGCCGTCTCCATCGAGATGTGTCGTCGTTATAAACGAAGCGTCGTCGAGCCACTCATCCGAAATCCGGATGTTGGCGGCTGTGATCGCGCCGCCTCCGCCCGATGCGGAAAACAGCGGTTTGTCCACGCCGCCCGACTGATTGAGTTCGTTGAACACGCGTGCAAAGTTCGCAGCCAGATCGTCGATGGCATCGAGATAGTACGGCGCTCCGCGGAACTCGTTGAGCCCGGTTCCGTTGATCAGATCGAGATAGCCACGAATGGAACCGCCGGCGATATGGGCGGTGATGTCGTTATCCGCAGGCGCTTCGAAGCTGCTTGCAATCCCGATGGAAACCCGCCCGTCTTCGACTTCGGTATAGAGGAAATTGTGAAACCCTCCGTCGATGAGGCTGACGTTCGACCCGTCTCTGGGATCGTGCAGGGAGATCGTAAGGCGCTCGACCACGATATCTTCGGAAATGTTCTCAGGCAGTACCGACACGCGGATGTTCGCCATCTCGGACAGTTCGTCGATGAGGAGATTCCGCCTGTCGTACAGTTCGTTGGGCACGTTTCCGTACGTCTGCTCCTTTCGGATCTGATCGTTGAGGTCGGCGATGCCTTTTACCTTCGTATTGAAATTGTTTTCGATCAGGACGCGCGACAGGTCGAAAATCTGCTGTTCGCGAACCTGATTGACCTGCGTCGCATAGACGTTCATAATCTGCGTAATCTTTTGGGCCGCCGTGCGCGCGATGAGCGCGATGTCGGGAGCAGACGGTGTCTGAGACAGCGTCTGCAGAGCCTCCACAAAGCTCTCGAACTCGCCCATGAGACCCGGTGTCGACGCTTCGTCGAACACACCTTCCAGGTCGAAGAGTCCCTGCACGATGGTATCGTAGCGAGCGCTTTCCGCAGACTGCTCCCGGTAGCGGGCATCCAGGAAAGGATCGCGGATCTGCGTGATACCGCTTATGTTGACGCCAAACCCTGTCGATATGCCGGGAAGCGCATATTTCTGCGTGTAGCCTCCGGCCGAAATCGATGTCTGATCCACGCGCTGCCGCGTGTACCCCGGGGTGTTGACATTGGCGATATTATTCCCGGTAACGTCAATGTTGGCCTGGCTCGCTGCCAGTGCCCTGCTTGCTGTCTGAAATGCCAGAAATGTCGGTCGAATCGCCACGGTCTTTCCTCCCCCGCTTAGATGTCGGTCCTCAGTATGCGGCCGGGTTCATCGCTGTGCGATGCGTCTCTTTTGTACGTGGTTTCCGGTGTACGGCCCTGCTTTTGCAGGATCTTATCGATGCCGTAGATCCGGGCTTCGAGCAGAACGCGGCACTGCTCCTTGTAAACAGAAACATCCTGCGCTACAGCCGCAAAACGGCCCAGGATATCGTAAAAGCGGTATTGCGCTTCGGGTGGAATCAGAGCGATGAATTCCGTAAGCGTCTGCGCCTCCACCTCCAGATGGGCAAAATAGCCTTCAAGCCGCTGCTCAAAATCCCCGATGCGGAAAACGAGTGCTTGCTGGGCTTTTAAGTTTTCGTCCATAGCGGAGATATCGGCCCGGCTCACCGCATCGATCTGCGCCAGCACGGCCTCGCGCAGACCGTCGTACGCATCCACGATGCCGGCCAGGTAATCATAAAACTCGTCCAGGTATTCGTTGAACGCTTTAGTTTGTATCATGTCGGCACCTATTTTAGCAGTTCGTCTGCAAGCACATCGCTTGAGACGTGGTATTCGCCCTTCTCTACCGCAGCCTTGAGTTCCTGCACTCTCGCCAGCGATGCCGGAACGGAAACCTCGTACAGAATCTGGGATTTAGCCACGTTGATTTTCTTGTCCTCCAGGCGACCCGAATAGCTCTCGGAGAACTCGGCCCGATCCACTTTGCTTTTAGAGATGTATTTGTCGTTTGACTCCGCGGGCAGATTGCGAACCGGATCCGGTGCCGTGTCTTTGACCTTTGAGGGCTGTATGCCCTTCGTCTTAACGATATTTGAAATATCCATAGAAATTCCTCGCTTGCTACATCAGTGTGCAGTTTCTTTTCCTGCTATGAGGTTATCGGCAGATCGCCCGATTTCTTTAGCAATTCCAGAAAGATTTTTGAAATTATTTTTTTTGTACTTGCATTCTTGATTTTATGTTGCTATTATAGCACCGAGCAGAGTAGTAAGAAAGCTATTGCTAAACTGAATAGTATTTGTATAAAAGGCAAACCTGTTTAAAGACAGGGACGCAAAGCCACAGGGTCTAAGGTGTATGAGCCACACTATGACAGCCTAGCTGCTGCAGACTATTTGCATTGCATGTTATGGAGTTGTAGAACGGCGTAATCCGCTTTTGCCCACGGGCAAGAGCGGATTACTTTATTTTTTAACGCATTTCCCTTCAATCGAGTGCATACCGAATGCACACCGGATGCACAGAGGTACGAATATGCTAAAGGATACCGTCACACAATCTCTGATTCAAAAGGCGCTCGACGGCACGTGGCAGCGACAAATGGCGATTGCCCACAACATCGCCAACCACGAGACGCCAGGTTTCAAAGCCTTGTCGGTCGACTTTGAGCAGGCGCTCAAAACAGCCGTTGGACGCACGACAGGATCGGATGTATCGACCATTGCAAACGCCAGGATCTCTGTCAGTGTAAACCGCGGGCTGTCGCAGCGGGCTGATGGAAACAGCGTCGATCTCGACAAGGAAAACGTCAATCTGGCGCGAACGCAGATCCAGTACCAGTACCTGACGCGGACGCTCTCCGACTACTATGCGAGGATGCGATACGCCATCAGCGAAGGAAAGAGGTAGATCATGAGTTTTTTAAAGTCGCTGGACATCTCTGCTTCCGGTCTCACGGCCCAGAAATTCCGAATGGATATCATATCGCAGAATATTGCAAATGCGCAGACAACGCGCACGGAAGAAGGCGGACCGTATCGCAGAAAAGCAGTCGTGCTTGCCAGCCGCGAAACCAGGGAAACATTTAAAGACGCGCTCGACGGCGCCGTCAAAGCCGGGCCGGCCGGTGTGCGGGTCAAGACCATCGCCGAAGACCCGTCCCCCTTTGTTCCGGTGTACGATCCATCCCACCCGGACGCGGACAGCGACGGGTACGTGATGCTCCCCAACGTCAACACGGCACAGGAAATCATCGATATGCTCGCCGCAAGTCGCGCGTACGAATCGAACGTAACGGCCCTCAATTCAATCAAGGCCATGGCGCTCAAAGCCCTGGAAATCGGGAAGTAGGAATTTTTTAGAATTATTGGAGGATCAGTTCTCATGGCGATCACCCCTATCCGGCCGGGAACGGCCATCCAGCCGCTCCGGCCACTGGAGACAGCAGAAAAAAGCAGCCGCGCAGGCGGGAGCCCGCAGGGCTTTGCAGGCGCAATCGGCAGTGCCGTCGACCGCATCGAAACGGCGGAAGCTACTGTCAGAAAGGATGCGTACGACCTGGCGGTTGGCAACACCGACGATTTGCACACGGCGATGATCAACGCAGCGAAAGCGGACATTACCCTGCAGGCGGCCGTCCAGATCCGCAACAAACTTCTGGATGCCTATAACGAAATTATGAGAATCAACCTGTAAGCGTAGAACGCACACACCGAAGAGGCAGAGTAGAGAGAACCATGAACGATCAGATCAAAAAGACATTGGCACCGCTCAAGCAGTTTTGGTCCGGCTCCGAAAAAGGGATGCAGAAACGGATCGCACTGGTTGCTGTTGCGATCATCGCGCTGGCAGCCGGGCTCAGCTTCTTTTTGAACATCAAAGACTACGTCGTCATCTACGATCAGCTCAACGCTGTAGAAACCTCGGAAATTCTCTCTCAGCTGCAGCAGATGAACATCGACGTTAAGCTCGATGCCCAAGGCGCTGTGATGGTCCCGAAAAATGACGAATCCAAAGTGCGCATGGCGCTCGCGCAGGCCGGCTACCCGAGGAGCGGCCTTTCTTATTACATGATCGAACAGGGCAGCGGTCTTTTAGCGACCGACTTCGAACGGCAGCAATACGTCAACATGCAACTGCAGGAGCGTATCGCCGCCAGCATCAAGACGCTCGACGGTGTTCGCGATGCGATCGTCACCATCACCGTTCCTGAAGAAAGCGTCTTCTACCTCTACGAAAAGGAACCGCCTACCGCATCGGTCATCATCCACATGAACCGCGGAACAGTTCTCGGGGACAGCCAGGTGGCGGGCATTCAAAACCTCGTTATCAAAGCGGTTTCCGGCCTGACGCGCGAAAACGTGGCGATTTCTGACAGCAGCGGCAACAGCCTGTGCGCCGGCGCGGGCGACAGCAGCGATGTGGCCAAGATCAGCATCACGAGGCAGATCGAAAGCGACATTCAGAAAAAAGTAATGGGCATCCTGGAAGGCCCCTACGGAAGGAGCAACATACGCATTTCCGTAACCGCGGCTGTCGACACCGACGAGCTGTACAGAGAAGAACGCACCTACACACCGTCGCCGGACGGAGACAACCGCGGCGTCATCAGCCAGGAGACGCGCAGCGAAGAAAGCTCTTCTTCACCGCTGGGTGACGGCGGCATCCCGGGCACCGATTCCAACACGCAGATTCCCACATATCCGGTCGAAGGGGAGCTCGGAGCCAGCGTGTACAGCAACCAGAACGAGAGCACGACGTACCTGGTGAACCAGAGCGTGTCCCAGTTCCAGAAGGACGGCGCGCGCATCGAAGCGGTCTCCATCGGTATCGCCATCGATAAAGCGACGTTCGAGCCGGACGAACGCGAGCGGATCCAGTCTCTTGTGGCGTATGCCGTCGGCATCGCACCGGAGCATATCGCCGTTGAGAACTTCCGGTTCTATGTACCAGAGTTTTCCGATTCCGGGCTCATCGACGAGATCCCTGGCGGTCTCAACCTCGTATACCTGATGGCAGGTGTTGCGGCGCTTCTGATTCTCATCATCAGCCTCGTGGCTTTCCTGCTGCGCCGGAAAAAGAAGGCAGCGCTGGCGCTGGCTTCCGCGAACAACTTGTCCAGACAGGAAGCCATCGACGAGCTGTTCGGTCAGGAATCTCTGAAGCAGATCGAACCGGTACGCGATACGCGAAAAGAACAAATTAAGGACTTTGCATCGACCAACCCGGAAATTGCGGCCCAGATGATCCGCTCGTGGTTGAAGAGCGATAATTAACCCCTACCCGGCCCGCACGGAGGAAAGCACCATTGGCCAGTTTATCGCCCAGACAAAAAGCAGCACAGATCGTGATATCGCTCGGCACCGATACCGCTTCCAGCATCTATAAGCACCTGCAGGAAGACGAGGTCGAAAAGCTGACGTACGAAATCACCAGGCAGCAGTCCGTGCCGCCCGAAGTTGCGGACGAAGTCATCGAGGAGTTCTACGATCTGTGCGTCGCGCAGAAAGTCTACCTCGAGGGTGGAATCACCTATGCGAAAAACGTTCTGGAGAAGGCCTACGGCGTGCAGCAAGGCAGCGCACTCCTCGAGCGTGTAACGAAGACACTTCGAACCAAGGCATTTGAATTTATACGGAAAGCGGACTACAAGAGCCTGATGAACATGATGATGAACGAGCACCCGCAGACCATCGCGCTCATACTGTCCTACGCGCGTGCGGACCAGGCCTCATCCATCATCGCAGAACTGCCCGAGAACATCAAAGTCGACGTCGTGGAGCGGATTGCCCGCATGGATCGGACATCGCCGGATGTGATCCGCCAGGTCGAGGCTATCCTCGAAAAGAAGTTCGAATCCATCGTATCGGTTGACCTGCTCGAAATCGGCGGCGTCAACTACATCGCAGAAATCATGAACAAGATTGACCGGGGCACCGAGAAGCAGATTTTTGACGAACTCGGGCGCAAGGATCCGAAGCTCACCGAAGAGATCCGCAAGCGCATGTTCATTTTCGAAGATATTACGACGCTCGACTCTATGTCGATCCAGCGGTTCCTGCGCGAAGTGGATACGAAGGATATGGCCATCGCCCTCAAGGGCGCCAACAAAGACGTATCGGCTATCATCTTCGAAAACATGTCGCAGCGCATGGGCGAAACGATCAAGAGCGAGATCGAATACCTGCACAACGTACGCGTACGGGATGTCGAAGATGCGCAGCAAAAGGTCGTAGCGATCATCCGCAGACTCGAAGAAGAAGGCGAAATCATCATCACCAAGGGCGGAAAGGACGACATCATTGTCTAAGATCCTAAAATCGGAATCATTTCTGGTGCATGCAAAAGACGATGAAGCCATGAGCGTCAGCCAGCAGGAACTGCAGGGTCCCCGGGGCAAGATTATCGAGCAGGCACTTCAAAAGTCGAAGCTCATCTGCCAGGAGGCTCAGAAACGCGCAGCCGAACTCATCGCATCCGCCGAAGAGGACTGCCTGCACATCCGGGTCGAGGCGGAACAGCGCGGATACCGCGAAGGCTATCGGAGCGGCGTGCTGGAAGGAGCGCTCGAAGCGCGAAGAGCTTCCGAGCAGGGCTTGGAAGAAATGCAAGAACTGCTTGAAGCGTTGCGCGAGGAAAAACGAATAATCGCGAGCGAAAACCTCCGGGACATCATCGATATATCGTTCGAAATCTCTAAGAAAATCATGCGGCAGCACGTGGAGACGGACGAAAAAGCTGTAGAAAACATGGTTTGCGACATCATCAGCGAGCACGAAAGCGGCATCAAAATCTATCTGTCCGAATACAGCCGGACGCTGGATGCAAGCGTGGACCGAAACATCGCCAAACGCTTAACGAGCCGCACGCAGGGCACGAAGATCATCGTCACCCAGCACGAGGACCTGCTGATGGTCGAAACCGAAGACGGCGTAACCGACATGAGCGTGCCCACCCAGCTTAAGCAGCTCAAAGAAGCACTGGACAGTGAATAGGCGTACAGCATGAACACACAGGCCATATGCAAAAGAATACGTGACACCGAGCCCTACCGGTACTTCGGCAAAATCGACAAGGTGATCGGCCTTATGATCGAGTCGATCGGACCGGAGTGCAAAGTCGGCGATCTGTGCAACATCTACGGCGAAGGATTTAAAGGCAAAATCCGGGCCGAAGTCGTAGGTTTCCGCGGAAACAAGACGCTGCTGATGCCCTACGAAGAGCCGGGCGGCATCGGTATCGGCGCGCTGGTGGAATCGACCGAAGCGGTCTTGAAAGTCGGCATATCCGACCGGCTGGTCGGCCGGGTCATCAATGCGATCGGCGAACCGATCGACGGGAAAGGGCCGACGGATCATTTCGAACGGTACGAAGTGCACACCACGAGCTCCAACCCGCTGGATCGCCCCAGGATCAGCGATGTGCTCGAATTCGGAATCAAGCCCATCGACGGACTTCTGACGATCGGCAAAGGCCAGCGGATGGGCATCTTCTCAGGAAGCGGTGTAGGCAAGAGCACGCTGATGGGCATGATCGCTAAAAATGTAAAGGCCGACATCAATGTGATCGCTCTCGTCGGCGAGCGTGGACGGGAAGTGCGGGAGTTTCTGGAGCGTGACCTGGGCGAAGAAGGACTGAAGCGATCGGTCCTCGTCGTTGCCACCTCGGATCAGCCGCCGATGCAACGCCTCAAATGCGCACTCACTGCGACGACGATCGCCGAATACTTTAAGGACCGGGGCAACGATGTACTGCTGATGATGGATTCTCTGACGCGGTTTGCCATCGCGCAGAGGGAAATCGGCCTTGCAACCGGAGAACCGCCGGTTGCAAGGGGGTATACACCGTCCATCTACGCCGCGCTCCCGAAGCTTTTAGAGCGCACCGGAAATTTTAAGACCGGATCGATAACGGGAATCTATACCGTGCTCGTCGAAGGCGACGATGTCAACGAACCGATTTCCGATACAGTCAGGGGCATCATCGACGGCCACATCATCCTCTCGAGGAAGATCGCCATGCGCAACCACTACCCCGCCATCGACGTGCTCGGCAGCGTTAGCCGGCTGATGAACGACATCGCGCCGCAAGAGCAGATCGATGCGGCCGGGCGGATGCGCAACCTGCTGTCGCTCTACGAAGCGAACGCAGACCTCGTAAACATCGGTGCGTATAAACCGGGCAGCAATGCGCTCTTAGACGAGGCCATCGGCAAGCTGCCGCAGATCAACGGATTTCTGCAACAGAAAGTGGATGAGAATATCCCCTTTGACGAAACGACCTCGCTGCTGGAGGGCGTTGCCGGATGAAAAAGTTTCAGTTTAACCTGCAAAAGCTTCTATCTTATAAAGAGCAGCTGCTCGACGGTGAACTGATGAACCTCGCCGTGCTCAACAGCATGCTCGCCCGCGAAGAACAAAAACTCCAGAGGCTTTGCCAGGAGCGCATCGCCAGCAGGACACAATTTGAGAAAGAGATTCAAAGCGGACTGAATGCTGCGGACTTCGCGGTTTACAACCGATACGAAAAGCGCATCAGCCGTCAGATACAGGATGTAACACGGTCGATCGAGACCATCCGGGCGCAAGTCGAAGCGCAGATCGAACGGATCAAAGATCTGAAGATGGAAACGAAATCTCTCGAGTCCATAAAAGAAATCCGTTACGAAGAATACCGAGCGGAGCAGCTGAAGAAGGAGGAGTTGTTTATCGACGAATTCGTAGCGGGAAGAAGTATTGCAGAAAGGAGGTGAAATCATGATAGCTATGTATCAATTACAGGACATGCTGTTGCCCGTCGAGGCGCAGCCCGGGGCCTCATCGGAGCCGATTGCAACGGAACAGACATTTTTTGAGCTGTTTGCTCAACAGATTGACGCTCCCCTGCCCTGTTCGTCCCGGTTCAGCCCGGCGACTATTGCGCCAGCGGACTGCACTTCTGCAGATTCCTTCACAGCGAGTTTGACATCGGTGCTGCAGAAAGACGCACAGGAAGATCCCGAAGAGGCGGATCGGACGCTGACCCTCTCCGCGGCATACGGTGTGCACCTGCATCCGCTCGCTTACGCAAGTCGCGAGTTGCCTCAGCCTGGCGTATTTTCTACAGGCGATGCACCTGTCAACCGGCGAGCGGCGAGCGGTCTTCGGGCCGTCGAAACCGCAGTGGCTCAAAGTGAAGGCACAGCGATGGCTCAAAGTGAAGGCACAATGGAGACCGGCAGTACAGCAAGCACATCTGCAGGCAAACTCATCGAAAACGGTCGGGAAACGGAACAACATACACCAACGCCGGCAGCAGTCCACGGAGCACCACCATTGAAAAAACCCGATGTGGTGCATGCGCAGGTACCGTCTGCAGAGAGCCGTCACAGCGACCATTCAGCAGAAGATGAAGAGCTGCAAAGGAATGCCGATGTCTGCGAAGAACCAAAGAGGCGACCTGTGTCGGAAACCATCGCCGGAGCAGAAGCGCAGGCGGAAGTTAAACCGGCTTTTACAAAAGCAGCCGCCGGCATTTCTCCGCAAACGAGTCCGAAACCTGCAGCACCCGTCGCCTCTCAGATCATCGAACGGCTCGAGTCTGCAACAGTCAAAAACGGCGTCAAGGAACTGTCGATGGAGTTGAATCCCAAAGAACTGGGTCGCATCCACGTCAAACTGGAATTAGACGAAGGCCACCTCGTCATCCGCATCGAACCGAAGCGGGCAGACACACATCGATTGCTCGGAGAAAATATCGACAAGCTCATCGCCGGGCTCGAACTGAAAGATGCCCGCATCGAGCACATCGCGCAGACCGAGGCAAAAGCAGCGCTTCCGCCCTACTCCGGCGACACCGGAAGCCAGCATTCGTTTAACGCACACGCGGGCTCGCAACAAAGCGGCCACAACAGCCGGTACGAAACGGCGGCTGCAAACAGTGCATTCAGACAAAGCGGTCGCGCAGCCAAAACGGAAGGCATCGAAGAAACTACAATCGTTACTGCCCTGAAGAGCTCCGGCATCCACCGCCTGGACTACATCGTTTAAGAAAGGAGTATCAGCATGCGAATTGACGAATCGTATCCGTACAGCGCAACGAGCGAGACAACTGCATCAAAAAATTCGAACGGGTTGCTCGGCATGGACGATTTCTTTAAACTGCTCGTTGCACAGCTTTCCAATCAGGATATGTTCAACACGGTCGACGATACGCAGTTCATCTCTCAGATGGCCCAGTTTTCCATGGTGCAGGCGCTGAGCGAAATGAGTCAGGCCTCCTCGACCGCCTACAGCATGAACCTCATCGGCAAGGAAGTCATCGTCGCCGTACCGGCAGAAGACGGAACGCTGATTGCCGAAACAGGCCTCGTAGACAGCGTCATCCTGTATGGAGGCTCGCCGGAAATCATCGTAAACGGAGAGCGCTACAAGCTCAGCAACATCATGGAAGTGCGCACGCCGAACATCATCGTACCGGAGAATCGCATCGGGGAAACAGATCCCGAAGATTCCGGGGAGGCGGATCATGTCGAATAACCTTCCTCTCAGGGGCTACGGCACGCAGGAGGCGGTCATCCGCCAGGCGGAACGCACCCATGCCGCAAGAAATCCGGAGAAATCCGTCCGGAGCGACGGCCCGTCGTTCCAGGACATTCTGGAGCGCGAAATAACATTTTCCAAGCACGCCAACCTGCGCAGCGAACAGCGCAACATCCAGCTGGGCTCTGAGCAACTTCAAAAGCTGGAAGGAGCCGTCGGTAAAGCCCGGGCGAAAGGCATCCGCGATGCGCTCATCGTGATGGACGGTTCCGCGTTCATCGTCAATGCCGGCAGCAGCACCGTCGTAACGGTGATGGATGCCGAAGAAATGAAAGAAAACGTTTTTACCAATATCGATGGTGCCGTATTCGTATAGCCGGACCTTTGCGGAGGCTATGCGCATCCCGAACGACAGACGGATGCGCGCAAGGCACAGAAAGGACAACAAAATGTTAGGTTCCATGTATTCAGCCGTTTCCGGACTCTCCGCTCATCAGATGAAGATGAACGTCATCGGGAACAATATCGCAAACGTCAACACGTATGGATTCAAATCCAGCCGCGTCACATTTTCGGACGTGTTCTATCAGACAATCAGCGCCGCGTCGACGCCCACGTCGAGCGCCGGCGGAACGAATCCCGCCCAGCTCGGCTACGGAGCCATGGTCAAGTCCATCGACGTCATCAACACCCGTGCAGGAAGCGCCACGACAGACCGCCCGTTAGACGTGTACATCAACGGTGAAGGATACCTGCCCGTTAAAGACAGCGGCGGCGTTATCCGATATACGAGAGTCGGCGTGCTGAGCTTCGACGTCGCCGGCAATCTCGTCGACAGCTCCGGCAACATGGTGCTCGGACTCGCTTTGGACGCGACGACGGGCAAACCGGTGCTCGGCGCAAACGGCACGGTGAGCGCCAAGGATCTGGTGCCGATCTCCGTCAACCCGGCGGACATGGATAAGTACACCGGGATTTCCATCAGCAGCAAGGGTGAAATTACCGCAATTAAAGAAGGCGATCCCGTGGTTACACCGGCCGCCAACACCGGCTGGCTTACGACGGCTTCCGTCGACCCGTCCACGCTGTACAGCGGCAACATCATGATGTCGATCGAGCGGGTGAACGCCAACGTCCAGTTCTTAAGCGGGACGTATGAGGGAACAGACAACCTCATCAACGGTGTTACCATCCCGGCCAGTGCCGATATAAACGGAAAGATCGAAATCAGCAGAGATAGCAGCGATGTCTATACCCTGCATTACAAAGACAAAAATGGGAAGAGTTTCAACCTGGAAGGCACTCCGGACCTTGTGGATCCCGCTTTAATCACATTCGCCGTCAACGATATCGCCGGCGGAGGGGCAACGGTCGACATCAGCGTTGTCGTCGGAGCCGATCCCGCAACGCAGGTGAACGTTGCGAACAACGGAGTTCCCATGACCATCGGTCATGCCGTTGCAGAAAAAATCGATGTCAACATCCTGACGTTCGACAAATCCGGTGCAGAGGTAAAACTGCAGGCTTACTGGGATTCATCCGCTGCCCATACACCTCTTGTGTTCGGCGACATGACATTTACGCTTGATCCGACGCGCTTCGGCGCCCTGATGGACTTTTCGAATGTCATGGCAGGCAGCATCGGGCCCGGGGCCGGCGTTCCGTCGAAAATCGCCAATTTGGCCATCGTCAACTTTACGAATGCGGACGGGCTGTCCCAGACCGGCGAAGGCTATTACGTCGAAACAGAAAACTCCGGCCAGCCGGTCGGCACGATTCCCGGAGATCAGGGAACGGGTTCGCTGCGTTCCGGAGCGCTGGAGATGTCCAATGTGGATCTCTCCAGAGAGTTTACGGAGATGATCATCGCGCAGCGTGGCTTCCAGGCCAATACGCGTATGATCACCGTCTCCGACGAAATGCTTTCTGAACTTGTAAATATGAAGAGATAGTGTAAATGTACGCCCGGGCCCCGCCCGGCCCGGGCGCAGATTTGTGAAGGAGATCCCACCATGATTGTATTGACAAAGCTAGGCCGGGACGAAGAGCGATACGTATTGAACAGCGAACTGATCGAGACGATCGAAGAAAAACCGGACACGATCATCCGGCTCGTCAACGGTAAGCACTTCATCGTCGCAGAGAGCGCCGCCGATGTCGTAAAAAAAATTGTCGCCTACAAGCGGCGCATTCATCGATAGGTCTCGGGAGGACCATGGGAGTCTAAAATGCTTGAAATTAGCACAATACTAGGGTATCTCGCGGTCATCGTAGCCGTCGTCCTTGGGATATCGTTCGGAGAACACGGGTTGGACTTCACACTCCTTGGAAACTTCTTCGATATCCCGAGCATATTCATAACGCTCGGCGGTACGACGTTCGCGTTGGTGGCATCGTTCCCGCTGTCCGCATTTAAGAGGATCCCTTCGCACCTGGGACTCATCTTTAAAAAGAGCAAAAAAGATCCGTACGAGTACATAGAAATTTTGACGGAGCTGTCCAAAGAGGCTCGTAAAAAAGGCCTGCTGGCTCTCGAAGATAAGGTCGCAGACATCGAAGATGAATTTCTCAAGGAAAGTGTATTGCTGATCGTCGATGCCATCGAACCGGACAAGCTCAAGCTGTGGTTCGAACAGAAGCTGGATTTTATACGCCAGCGCAACCAGGACGAAATCAACCTGTACAACGTCGGCGCCGCCTACGGCCCCGCCTTCGGGCTCATCGGTACACTGATCGGACTTGTAAACATGCTCAAGGCCATGAACCTCGACGAAGGCCCCGAAGCCCTGGGGGTCAGCATGTCGGTCGCGCTGATTACAACGTTTTACGGAGCCGTCATCGCCAACTGTTTCTTTACGCCGATGGCCAACAAGCTGGAGATTATCCACGAAAACGAAATGGTGTACAAAGAGATGATCGTCGAAGGCGTCATCTCCATCAAGGAAGGCGAAAATCCCAAATATATTCAGGAAAAGCTGTTGAACTTCCTAGAGCAGAAAAAAGAGAAAAAGTCAAAAAAAGGAGACGCCGAGCCCGCACGGATTTCCGGGGATGAATAACGGCAGGAGTACAAGCGAATGAGCAAACGACCACCGAAAAAAGAAGTAAATAAAGATGCCTGGCTCGCTACCTATTCGGACATGGTGACGTTGATCCTCGTATTTTTTATACTGCTGTTTGCGATGTCCTCCATCGATCAGGAAAAATACGAAATGCTCGTCGAAGCCTTTACCGCAGATGCAGCTACCCTTCAGCTTCTGGCCGAATTGAAGCAGTCAAAAAATGAACCCAAAACCGAAGAAGGCACTACCGAACTCAGCCATGTCGACGACATCGACGACATCGAAGACTTCGACGATCTGTATGCCTACCTGAAAAACTACGTCAAAGACCGCGGCCTCGAAGCATCCATCCATGTCGAAAAGGCGGACAACCTCGTCTATGTCCGGTTTATGTCCACGCTGTTTTTCGAACCGAACATGGCGGTGTTAAAGCCGGACGGACAGCGGATTCTCGGCGAGGTCGGACGGGCGCTCGGACGCGCCGAACACATTGCAAAGTTTATCCGTATCGACGGACACACGGCCGAAGCCGGGCCGGGAAACGACACGGTCAACAACCGGGACCTGTCCACCGAGCGCGCTAACGTCGTGCTGAAGTTTCTCGAAGCGAATCACATTAAAGACCGCTCTAAGCTCTATGCCGTCGGGTACGGGTTCTACCGGCCGATTGCACCAAACGACCGGGAGGAGAACCGGGCTAAGAACCGGCGGGTCGAAATCCTCATCGGTAAGGAAGATCCCCTTCAGGATGTGCTCGACGAGCTGTACGGACTGGACGATTAGGAGTAGAAACATGGCGGAAATCCTTTCGCAAAACCAAATAGACATGCTCCTTTCGAGCCTTTCCGATCCGGATGCAGAGATGCAGGAGACGGCGCAGCAGGAAGAAAAAGCGTACAAGAAGTACGACTTCCGGAGTCCGAAGCACTTCACCAGGGAGCAACTGAGGCTGCTGTCGAGCATATACGAGAACTACGCGCGGATTCTCTCGTCGTACGCAACCGGTTCCCTGCAGACCTATTGCCTGGTAGAAATAGTGGGGATCGAAGAGCAGCAGTACTATGAATTCAACAATGCGCTTCCGGACTCCGTGCTGATGGGCCTGGTGGATCTCTCCGTCAACGATTCGGACCGCGACGAAGATCTGATTCTGATGGATTTTTCCAAGGACATCAGCTTCTGCGCCATCGACCGGCTGCTCGGCGGCATCGGCGTACCGCTGGAGGAAGATCGCGAATATTCCGACATCGAGCTGGCGCTGATGGATTACTTTATGAAAGGCATGGTCGGGCTGATGAAAAATGTCTGGTTCGATCAGGTGGACATGTCCCCTTCCCTTTTGAAAATTGAAACGAATTCGAGAGTCATCCAGGGGGTAAGCGCCGACGAAAATGTCGTGATCATCATCATGAATTTTCGCGTCAACGAAACACAGGGGAAGCTGAACATCTGCATCCCGGCCGTAACGATGGAGTTGCTGTTTGCACGGAAAGCCGCACAGAGCCGAAAAGGGAGACGGAGCGACCACCAGACGGAGGAACAGCGGAAGAAAGCGATCTTCGACGAGCTCGGCAAATCCGACCTGGAAGTCAAGATGATATTGAGCAACGTGGAAGTGTATCTGCAGGACATCATGGACCTGGAAGAAGGCGACATCATCAAGCTGAACAAACCGGTCGGATCGATGATCGACATCGTGATCGGGAACAAGACCTGGTTCCGCGGTGATATGGGCACGCACAACAAAAAAATTGCCGGCATCATCCGAGAGCCAGCAGAAACAAAGGAGTGATCTCTATGGCAGCAAACAACAGCGCAATCCAGCTTACGGAGATGGAGCGGGACATCATCGGCGAGGTGATGAACATCAGCATGGGCTCTGCAGCGACGGCGATGTCGACAATCCTGGACAAGAAGGTCAGCATCACGGCTCCCCGCCTGAGCGCCGTTCCGCTCGATGAGTTTGAGTACGTCCACCTGGAACCGGTGCTCGGTGTGCTGATCAAGTACATCGAGGGCATCAGCGGATCCAACATGCTCCTCTTAAAAGTCGAGGATTTTAAAAAGATCCTGTCGCATCTGCTGAACATGGATATGAGCGATGTGACCGAATTCGACGAGATCAGCATCAGCGCCATCTGCGAGATCATGAACCAGATGATGGGATCCGCCGCCAGCGCTCTTGCCACCTTTCTGGGCATTGCGATCAACATTTCGCCGCCCGAGGTGCTCGACGCCATCGACAAGGATTCGGTCAAGGACAAGCTGTCGCTCGAAGGCCCGGAAATCCTCACTATCGCATTCGACATCCAGATTGAAGACCTCGTCAAAAGCGAGTTTATCAGCATCCTGGAGCCGAGACTGGCGCGCGAAATCGTCACCATGTCGCTGGGTGAAAACTCGATGCAGGATATCGAAGTTGCGGAAGCAACCGAAGCATACGCGCCCGAACCACCTGCGGCGGCACCCGAAGTGACGCTCATCGAGCCGGTGCCTGTACAGGAAGTTGCAACTCCACCGCCTCTGGCTGCAGAGTTGCAGGCGGCATCACCGCCTCCGCCCGCAGCCCCGGTTGCACACGCACCGCCACGGCCGCAGACACCGCAACCCACCATTCAGGCAACTCCTTACAGCTATCCGGATTTAAAGACCAATCCGCCCGAAGAGCCAAACGGTGCGCTCGACAACAACCTGCAGCTCATCATGTCCGTTCCCGTTCAGATTACAGTCGAGCTGGGTAAGACGAAGCGGAAAATAAAGGACATCGCAGAATTTGCACCCGGCAACATCATCGAGCTGGAACGTCAGGCCGGAGATCAGGTTGACATCGTAGCAAACGGGCGACTGATCGCCAAGGGCGATGTCGTGGTCGTTGACGATAACTACAGCGTGCGCATCACGGAAATTATGCGCGCAAGGGATACAGTCGCAGAGGTGAGATAAGTAATAGCTTACAGAAAGGTACACATCATGACGAAGATCTTAATTGTGGACGACGCCGCTTTTATGAGGATGATGATCAAAGAAAACCTTAAAAAGGCCGGGTACACAGAGTTTTGCGAGGCGGGTGACGGCCAGGAGGCTGTGACGAAGTACCAGGAGGAAAATCCCGGCATCGTCATCATGGACATCACCATGCCGATCATGGACGGCATTCAGGCGCTCAGCTCGATTAAAGAATTCGATGCGAACGCAAAAGTCGTCATGTGCTCGGCCATGGGTCAGGAAAGCATGGTCGTCGAAGCGATTAAACTGGGTGCGCTCGATTTTATCGTAAAGCCGTTTAAGCCCGACCGCCTCGTCCAGACCGTTCGCAACATCATCGGCTAACGAAAGGAAACGGACATGTACGAAGGTCTCGGCACGATTCTGCTGGCAACGGCCGGCATCGTCGGCCTGATCCTGATGACGTATGCTGCCTGGAAGTGGTACACGAAAAGCATGGGGATCGCAGCAAGCGGCACCCATATTCGCATTCTCGACCGCGTGATGCTCGGACGCAGCAGCAGCATTCTGATCATCGACATCGACGGCACGCAGTACCTGATCGGTGCCGGCGAACAGCGCACGGATATTCTGAAGGAATTCGAAACGCCGGTCGTGGTCGATGCAGGTCAGACATCCGGCGGCAGGTTTAAAGAGGTTCTCAAGATCTATCTGGGTAAAGGAAAAGAGTCATGATCGACATCGCGGTCAACGGAGAAGGGTCCGACATCGTAAGAATACTGATGATGCTGACGGTTTTGAGCGTCGCCCCGTTTATGCTGCTTATGATGACCTGCTTTACGAGGATCGTCGTCGTATTCTCCTTTATGCGGAACGCTCTGGGGCTGCAGCAGACGCCTCCAAACCAGGTGCTCATCGGACTGGCGCTTTTTGTGACATTCTTCATCATGTCGCCTGTGCTCGGCCAGGTTAACGAGACGGCCTATAAGCCGTACAGCGAAGGCGCAATGGAAACGCAGGAGTTCCTGGAGGTCGCTCAGGTCCCTCTTAAAGAATTTATGCTAAAGCAGACGACAAAAAGCGAAGCGGAGCTATACAAAGGTCTGTCGCACGACGAGAACATCCACACGCTGGCACCGGAAGAGCTGCCCATGAGCGTCGTCGTGCCTGCTTTTATAACCAGCGAACTGAAGCGGGCGTTCACCATCGGATTCCTGCTGTTTATCCCCTTCCTGATCATCGATCTGGTCGTCGCGAGCACGCTGATGTCCATGGGGATCATCATGCTTCCGCCCGTCATGATTTCGCTTCCGTTTAAAGTGATGCTGTTTGCGATCGTGGACGGATGGGGTCTGCTCGTGCGAACGCTCATCACCACATACAATTGAAAGAGGATCATCCGTGAACGCCTACGAACTGACCGACATATTCAGAGACGCTATCCTGACCGGCTTAAAAATCGGCGGACCGATTCTACTTGTGAGCATCGTCGTCGGCCTGCTCATCGCCATCATTCAGGCGGCGACATCCATCAACGAGCAGACGATGACGTTTGTACCGAAACTATTGTTTATCGGCCTGGTGCTGATCGTCGGCGGAGGCTACATGCTCCAGCAGCTCGTCGACTTTCTGTACCGGACGTTTGCGATCATCGCAAACGTCGGCTGAAGCATCAGCTGATAGGAGGCATGCATGGACGCGCTGTCGCTTGAACCGAATCAGACTACCACCTTCCTGCTGATCAGCCTGCGGATGGGCGGCATGATTTTCTTCAATCCGATTTTCGGAAGAAAATCCATCCCCGCCATGGTCAAGGTCGGTTTATCGCTGGGGTTGGCGCTGGCGGCGTTTCCCTCGGTGCTACAGGTGGATTTGACGACTTATCACACGCTTCCGCTCCTGCTTTGCATGGTGAAGGAAGTCTTTGTAGGCTACCTGATCGGCGCCATCGTCTCGCTGTTTATGTCGATCTTCCACATCGGAGGCAATGTGATGGACCTGCAGACCGGTCTGGGGATGGCGACGCTCTACGATCCGGCGAGCAACTCGCAGATTTCGCTTATAGGGAACATCGTCACCATCCTGTACAGCATGCTATTCTTCATCACGAACAGCCACGTCCGCCTCCTGGGCATCGCAGCGCAGTCCTTCTACATCGTTCCGCTCGGACACCGGCTGATGCAACCGGCAGCCGCCATCTATGTCGTAGAGATGTTTTCGCACATCCTCGCCTATGCGATTCAACTGGCGCTTCCGATCATCGTTACGCAGATCGTCGTCGAGGTCGCCGTCGGCATCCTGATGCGAATGGTGCCGCAGATTAACGTCTTCGTCATCAATCTCCAGGTAAAGCTCGGCGTCGGCATCCTGGTGATACTCACGATCATGCCGGCGATGGTCAAGTATCTGGAGAAATTGAACGAGCTGATGCTCGACCGCGTACACGCGGGCCTGCTCGTGTTCCTGTAAAGGAGATCGACAAAGGAGATCGACCCTTGGCTGAAACGAACAGAACAGAAAAAGCGACGCCGAAAAAACGGCGCGATGAGCGAAAGAAAGGCAACAGCTTTCAGAGCAAAGACGTGATCAGCATCGTCGTTTTACTGCTCGGGTTTTATGCTATTCGAAGGATGGGAGGCTTTATTGCGAAGCAGACCGAACAACAGTTCGTCTCGCTCATGAGCCGGGCGATTCGCAATCCAGGCCTCTCCATCCCGCTCTGCGTGGAGATTTTCGGGGATATGGTTAAAGCCTACATGCTGTCGGCGATGCCGATCGTACTCACATGCATGACCGCAGGGGTGCTGGTAACCGGTATCCAGACGCGCTTTCTTGTATCGGGCGAGCTGATTAAGTTCAAAGGAAACCGCATCAGCCTGATTGCGGGGATCAAGCGCATGGTTTCGCTCCGATCCACCGTCCAGCTTCTCAAATCCATGCTGGAAATCGCCGTAATCATCTGGGTCATAACCACGGGAGTGCGCGACATGCTGCCGGTTGTTCCCGACATTCTAAGCGTCGATATCGGCACATCGCTTGCATTTATGATGAACCGGACGACGGCTATGGTCTATAAAATCTGCCTGTTCTTCGTGGCGGTAGCCGTGATGGACTTCGGCTACCAGCGATACGAATACGAGCAGAAGCTGATGATGACCAAGCAGGAGATCAAAGACGAATACAAGCAGATGGAGGGAGATCCGCTCATCCGAAGCCGGATCAGGGAAAGACAGCGAAAACTTTCGCTCAACCGCATGATCCAGCAGGTGCCGGAGGCGGATGTCGTCGTGCGGAACCCGACGCACTATGCGGTTGCCTTAAAGTACCGCGCAGAAGAGGATGCTGCACCGCTCGTCGTCGCAAAAGGTCAGGACAGCCTGGCCAGGCGCATCCTGGATGTCGCCGAAAAAAACGGCGTCCTGATAGCGGAGAACAAGCCGCTTGCACAGAGCCTGTACCGCAACGTGGACGTCAACGAATACATACCCGAAGAATTTTTCCGCCCCGTCGCCGAGATCCTGGCCTGGGTCTACAGACAGCGTAAAGAAAGGAGGAGAGCGTGAGCGCAATTAAAAATGTCGTCATCCTGTTCGTGGTGATGATCATCGGTTTCATCGTCATACCTCTGCCGACGTTCATCCTCGACTTTATGTTCATCGTGAGCATCGCGGTTTCTTTGTCCATCCTGCTCATCACGATGTTCATCCGGGGGCCGCTGGAATTTTCGATCTTCCCTTCCCTGCTCCTCATTACGACGCTTTTGAGGCTGGCGCTGAACATCTCCTCGACGAGGCTCATCCTCTCGAACCAGGGGCAGGCAGGCAAAGTGATCGAAACGTTTGGAACGTTCGTGCTCGGGGGCAATGCCATCGTAGGTTTCATCGTCTTTGTGATCATCTTTATCGTACAGTTCATCGTAATCACAAAGGGTGCGGAACGCATTGCCGAAGTGTCGGCTCGCTTTACGCTGGATGCCATGCCGGGCAAACAGATGGCCATCGACGCCGATCTGAGCTCTGGCATCATCGATGAGCAGGAAGCGAAGGAGCGCAGAAAAAATGTCCAGAGGGAAGCGGAGTTCTACGGAGCGATGGACGGTGCCACAAAGCTCGTCAAAGGCGATGCCATAGCAGGCATCATCATCGCCCTGGTCAACCTCATCGCCGGTACCGTCATCGGGCTGGTTCAGGGCGGCATGACATTTACAGAAGTCCTGTCCATGTACACCATCGCTACGGTCGGCGACGGTCTCGTCGCTCAACTGCCAGCCATCATGCTGTCGACGGCGACCGGCATGATCGTTACGCGGGCGGCTTCCGAAGGCAATCTGGACCAGGACGTTAAGCAGCAGTTCCTTGCGCAACCCCGGATACTGGTTATCACGGGACTGGTCATCACAACCATGGTGCTGATACCGGGAAGCCCGAAGCTGCAAATTCTGATTGCCGGCGTCGGACTCGTCGCGTTCGGCGCTGCTCTGATGCGTTCGCAGCGGCAGCGTCAAATTCAGGAAACGCACGAAGATCTCGCCGGTGCAATGCCGGACGCGACCAGCGACATCGATTATTACAGAAATATCGATAACGTGTACGAACTGCTGGGCGTCGAGCCGATCGAAATGGAGTTCGGCTACTCGCTCCTGCCCCTGGTCGACGAGCAGAGCGGCGGCAGTTTTATCGAACGCATCGTCATCCTGCGCAAGCAGTTTGCGGTCGATCTGGGCGTTGTAATACCGACCGTGCGGCTGCGCGATAACGGCCTGATAAGCCCGAACCAGTACATCATCAAGATCAAAGGCGAAGAGGTGTCGCGCGGCGACGTCCTGGTAGACTACTACCTGGCGCTGGATCCCGGGAACACGACCGGAGACATCGGCGGAATCGAAACGACCGAGCCGGCCTACGGTATCCCGGCCAAATGGGTGACGGAAGATGAAAAGGACGTGGCCGAAATGTACGGCTACACGATCATCGACTCGGTGTCGGTCATCGTGACGCATCTGTCGGAGATCATCAGGAAAAACATCCACGAGCTCATCACCCGTCAGGACATCAACAACCTGCTGCGCAATGTAAGCAAGACGAATCCCGTCATCGTGGAAGATGTGGTGCCTGCGCTGGTGAGCCTGTCTGACCTGCAGAAAATCCTTACAAATCTTCTTCGGGAAGGCATCCCGGTCAAAGATATGGAAAGCATCCTGGAAACGCTCGGCGAATACGCCCACAGCATCAAGGACCCCGACATGCTGACCGAGTATGCCCGGCAGAGACTCAAACGGACGATTACGGGGAAATACACCGACGGAAGCAGCATCAAAGTCGTTACGCTGGACCAGGACATCGAAGATGCCATCCTCAACTCGACAAAGCACAGCGAGTTCGGCACCTATCTTGCCCTGGAGCCGACCATGGTACAGAACATCATCGAAAGCGCTGCCGAGAAGATCGGAGAGCTCAAAGAGATCGTAACGCAGCCCATCGTGCTGACATCTCCGGTAGTCCGGCTGTACTTTAAGCGACTGACGGAGCAGTTTATGCCCGAGCTGACGGTGCTGTCGTTCGACGAAATAGAACCTAACATTCAAATCCAGGGCATCGGAATCATCCAGGTACAGGAATAAGGAGAAGCCATGTCAGACAATGCACAAACGATCGAGCGGGAAGAAATGGACGCTCTGTGGGCGCGTTACTGCAAGCACCGCGACATCGATCAGCGCAACGAAATCGTACTTCAATACGCATGGCTCGTAAAGAGGATCGTACTCCGGTTTCGCGGTCGCTCGACCAATTACATCCAGCTGGACGACTTGATCAATAACGGGATGATCGCTCTGATCGATGCGGTCGAAAAGTTCGATCCGAAGCTCGGGAATAAGTTCGAAACGTTCGCATCGATCAAGATTCGCGGTGCAGCAATCGACTGTATGAGAGCCCAGGACTGGGTTCCGCGAAGTCAGCGCAATCAGGCCAAGGAGCTGGATGGCGTCTTTCAGGAGCTGTACACCAAACTGGGCCGGGAGCCGACGCGCGAAGAACTGGCGCAGCAAATGGATGTCGATGTGGACTACCTCGACAAGATCCTGCTGCATCGACACGACTCGTTCCTGTTTTCGTACGAGGAAGCGGTGCACGAAAAAGCCATGTCGGCCTCCCCGCTCAATCTCAACTCGCCGGAAGAACACCTGCCGGAGCACGCAGCCTTGCAAAACGAACTCAAAGAGCATCTGGTTCACGCCATCGATCGGCTGAGCGACCGGGAGCGACTCGTCATCTCGCTTTACTACACCGAACATTTAAAACTGAAGGAGATCGCCGAAGTGATGAGCGTTACAGAATCCAGAGTATCGCAAATTCACTCCCAGGCGCTTCTCAAGCTGAAAAACACGCTCAGCGACTATCGGGAGGTTTAATATGATCAGAGGGTTTTATGCCGCAGCAGCCGGTATGCTGAGCGGGCAGCGGAAAATCGACGGCGTGTCGAACAATCTCGCCAACGTATCGACGGCCGGCTACAAGGCACAGGCGACGATCGAGTCGGCGTGCGACAGCCGGCGAACGTTTCGGCTGGAAGGCGGACAGATGGCCGATTCGCTCGGATCTTCGACCTTTCGCACAGCGAACACGGATACACACATCGACTTTTCTCAAGGGTCGATCGTCCGCACGGAACGAGCGCTGGATGCGTCTATACGCGGTGAAGGATTCTTCGTGGTCCGAACCGATGCGCACGGCGATGTTCTCACCCGAAACGGCGGAATGGCACTCGACGAAAAACGCGTGCTGATCGTGCCCGGAGTCGGTAAAGTGCTCTCCGACAGCGGACGGGAAATCACGGTGAAGAGCTCCGATTTTGCGATTGGAAAAGACGGCAAAATATACGAAGACGGGAAAGAGACTGCCCGACTTTACATCGCCGTGCCAGGAGACGGAGATCAACCTGAAACGGTAGCCGAAGGCGTATATAAGTACGACGGCGGTTATAAAAAGGCCGGCGAAACCGTGTATACCGTGGAACAGGGATCGCTGGAATCTTCGAATGTCAACGTGGCGCAGGAACTCAGCCGCCTCATATCGGGCCAGGGCCACTTCCAGTCCTGCGCTCAGATACTGAGGATATACGACCGCATCAACGAAATCAGCGTCAACCGGATCGGCAGTCTGGATTGAGGTCTTTAACAGAAAGGAGGATCACACCGTGATCAGAGGTTTTTATACAGCGGTATCGGGCATCAAGTCCCAGCAAAGCGGGATGGACGCCATCGCCAACAACATCGCCAACATCTCCACGACCGGCTACAAGGCGCAGCACGCCGCCTTCTCGTCGCTGCTCTACAAGAGCATCAACGGAGGATCCGGAGGGATAGCCATGGGCCACGGGGCCCGGATCAGCGGGACGGATCTCACCCTGTCTCAGGGAGACCTGACGGCGACCGGGAAGGCCTACGATTTCGCTGTCGACGGCGAAGGTTTTTTTGCGCTGCAGGGCGCCGATAAAAACGATCGCGTGTACACGCGTGACGGCAGCTTTCAGCTTTCGCAAAGCGGCGACAAAATGTACCTCGGCGACGGGTCCGGACGTTTCGTCGTCGACAGGGACGGCCAGCGGATCGAGGTCGGAGAAGCATTCGATGCGACGAAAATCGCCGTGTTCAACTTCCCCAATCCCTATGCGCTCTCACCTGCCGGAGGGAACGTTTATAGAGAAACGCCCGCATCAGGTAAAGCCGAAGCGCTGACGTCGCCGGAAGTGCGGAGAGGTTATCTCGAAAGTTCTTCGGTGCAGGCATCCGGAGAGATGGTGCGCATGATCGAAACGTCGAAAGCGTTTTCGCTGAATTCCAGAGTCGTGCAGACAGCGGACGAACTGGAAAAAGTCATCAACCAGCTCAGATAGCGAAAGGAGGCCGCACGTGGAGGGACAAGTGCAGGAACGCAGGGTTTTTAAAGCTCACAACGCGAAGGTTCTGGTTTCTTCGGATACCATGGCCGCTTTTATAGAGCTCGAAATCATCCCTTTCCCGGACGAGGATGAATACGATGTGATGCCTGTTACAGAAGAAGAGCTTCGTCAAACGCTGGCACACTATAAAATCGTATACGGTCTCGATGAAAAACGAATACGCTCTCTGGTCGAACAGCCTGCATGGCACACTCCGATTCAGGTTGCCTGCGGCAAGCCTCCTGTTGACGGGCAGGACGGCTCGGTCGACTACTACATTAAGCGCGATGCAGAGTACCGTCCCGACTTTGGCGAAGAAGATATCATCGATTACATGAACCTGGAATACTTCCAGATGGCGCGAAAGAATCAACTGCTGTGCAAAGTCATCAAGGCAACGCCCGGCGTGGAGGGAACGAATGTGTACGGTCAGCCAGTCCGGGCCATCGACGGCTTACCTCCGCCCTCTCCTCGGGGAAAAAATACCTACTTTGACGATCAGGAAGTGTTTTTGAAGGCGGAGCGCGACGGCTTAATTCGCTTTGCCCGGCACATCATCGACATCAATGAAGTTTTACATATACCGGGGAATGTGGATTTCAGCACGGGTAACATCCGCTTTTCAGGCGATGTGACGATCGAGGGAGACGTGAACCCGGGCTTTATGGTCGACGCTGCTGGAAATATACGGGTCAAGGGAATGGCAGAAGGTGCCATTTTGAGAAGCGGTGGAGATGTCTACATCGCACGCGGCATCAACGGTTCGGCGGCGGAACCCATTCGCGTCGGCGGAAATCTGCAAAGCGGGTACATCGAAAACGCATCGGTGGAAGTCGGCGGAGACATCGTGTCGGATTACATCATCAACAGCGACATCGTCTGCGCGGGAGACATTACGCTGAGCGGAAGCCGCGAGCTGATCATCGGCGGTTCGACTCAGCTTGCGGGCAATCTGACCGCTAAATATATCGGAAGCGAGCGAGAGACGCCTACGAAAATTGTAATCAGGGGCACGAGAGTCCGAAACGAAGAATTGATTGCATCTCTTACACGCGAAATCAGCGACCATACGGAACGAGCCGCAGCGCTTAAAACAATCCTGGACAAGTTTACAAAGGACGGCAGCGCCGGTCACGAGCAGCTCGAAGTCGCCAAGGAACAGCTCTTTTTACTGAAGCGTCACATCCTCAAAGCGACCGCCCGGCTTAAAGAACAGGAAGAAAACGAGCGCGTCGTGTACCGCGGGGCCGTGCTGTGTAAAAAGCAGAAGTTCAGAGGTGCCAAAATCTATTTTGGAGATGAACTGTTTAACCACGGAACGAACGAATTTGACCGCTGCAGGATTTTCTATGCGGATGGCGAAATCAATCTGGGCACGCTGTAGCCGGAAGTGAACACCATGGAAAAAGATACGAAACTGGCCAAGGTCGACATCCTGGACCAAAACGACAATCCGCTGGCGTCCGCCACGATCATCACCATCGACGGTAGCCGATTGATGTTGCACGGAGAAGGCTTCCCTCTCCTGCCCGGCAACTCTGCCATTAAAGCGGTCGGTTACTCCAGCGACGGCATGCTGATTATGGAGGGATTCATCTCGCTTTCGATGGAGGAGCAGTTGAATCTCGATATCAGCGGCTCCGAGATGCGCACCGACCGGAGAGAATACTTTAAGGTTAAGACGAACGAGCCGGCAACCGTCCGCTTTGCGCGGATGCCGAGTCAACGCCTGGGTCTTTTGTGCAGTGACCAGATTAGGCTGCGCGACCTCAGCCTAGGCGGCCTGTGCTTCTACTCGAACAAAACGTATTTCCCCGATCAGATTCTGCGCATCGAGCTGGACACCATCGGAGCAGGCCTGGAGCTGAACATCCAACTGCTGCGAAAAGTAACCGAACAGCGCCGAATCGGCTATCGATACCGCTACGCCGGGCGCTTTGTCGATGCCGATGCAGCACAGCAGCGCATTTTATGCGAGCACATCTTTAAGACGGAGCTCATCAATTATCACAACGAGGTGGAATAATGGCAAAGACGATCGCGATTACCAATCAGAAAGGCGGGGTCGGAAAGACGACGACCGCCGGCACCATCGCAAGCGGTCTGGCGCGCGAAGGCTATCGGGTGCTGGCTGTCGATCTCGACCCCCAGGGAAATCTCAGCTTCTGCCTGGGTGCGGAAATCGACAACAGTCCGACCGTATACGAACTCATGAAAGGGAAAGCGATACCTTCCGCTGTGATTCAAAACAACAACGGTGTCGATGTGATTCCTTCCAATATTCTTTTGAGCAGCGCCGAGCTGGAGTTCGCAAAGATGGGCCGGGAATTTCTGCTTCGCCGCTGTCTCGCACCGGTCGCTCACCGTTACGATGTGATCGTAATCGATACACCCCCTGCCCTTAATTTGCTGACGGTGAACGCCTACACTGCCGCTGATTACCTCATCATCCCGATGAGCCCGGAAGTGCTGAGCCTGCTCGGCGTATCCCAGCTCCGGGAAACGATCGAACTCGTTAAGAGCATCTACAATCCCGACATCGAAGTGCTCGGTATCCTCCTCAACAAGTACAACCGCCAGAGACTGCTGACGCGGGAGGTGGAGGACATGTCGCAGTTGATTGCCAGAGAACTCGGCTCAAAAGTGTTTCGCTCAAAGATACGAACAGCTGTAGCGATGGCCGAAGCGCCGGCGCACGGGGAATCCATTTATACCTATGCGCCTAAATCTAATGTAGCAAAGGATTGCAAAAATCTGATAACAGAAATCATCGCAGAGAAAGGAATGGGACTCCATGGCAAAGAAAACCAATAAAACCGAGCAAGTGTTGAAGCTCATCGCAACGGAGGAGAGCGACGCGGCAAAAGAGAGCAGCGCAGAAAGCGGTACATCCGACATCCTCCACCCCGAAAAGGGTCAAACGTACCTGGTGAACCTGACCGAATTTCTCGTCAGAGACTGGGTGGACGAGATTCTCAAAAAAATGGGCGTCTGCGACTGCGAAGTCTGCAAAAATGACACCATCGCACTGGCGCTCAACGATTTGAAAAACAAATTTGTAACATCGAATACCGGGAAGCTGCACGTACAGCTCGAAGTCTACAAAAAGCAGTACGAAACAGACGTCATTGCGGCTCTTACAAAAGCCTGCGTGCGCGTCAAAGCGTCTCCGCGCCACGAAGCAAAGGAGAAGTCATGATCAAAAACTACGAAGAGCTGGATGACCGCCATATCGACGTACTCAGGGAGATTGGAAACATCGGCGCCGGCAATGCCGCATCATCGCTTGCCACAATGCTCGACGAGCGGATCGACATCGGTCTGCCCATCGTTCAAATCAGCGATTTTAACGATGCGATCCACGCGATGGGCGGCGCAGAGACGATGACCGCCGGTGTACTGATTAACTACAGCGGCGAGGCCAACGGCATGATTATGTTTCTCATCGAAATCGGTGAAGCTAAAAAGCTTGTCAGCCACATGTTAAAGGACTTCGACAACATCGACGAGATGACCGATTTAAAGCTGTCGGCGATCAAAGAGATGGGTAATATCCTCGGATCGTCCTACCTCGGATCGATTGCAACGCTAACGGGGCTTGACATTCATCTGTCTATACCATATGTTTCCATTGATATGGCAGGGGCTCTGATGAGCGTTCCGATCATCGAATTCGGGGCGGTCGGCGACAAGGTGATGTTTATCGAGGAGAGCTTTATGGTCGAAGAGACGCACTTTAAGAGCAACGTCGTGATGTTTGCAGAAATCGATACGCTGGCTTTAATCATGGAAAGACTGGGGTTGAATCAATGAG
>Ga0265293_10002099_pt1 | contig 41381 bp, 46 predicted proteins | sample Munlanlewell138R_FD_192505 | JGI IMG/M metagenome (GOLD analysis project Ga0265293, IMG submission 192505) | Leachate microbial communities from a municipal landfill in Southern Ontario, Canada - Leachate well 138R | ecosystem: Engineered > Solid waste > Landfill > Unclassified | place: Canada...
TATAGTTACTGCTGCCGTTCACCGGAGCTTAAATCCTAGACTGGTTCTTACGAACTTCATCCGAGATTTTTGACTTACCGGCACTGGGCAGGTGTCAGCCCCTATACCTTGCCTTTCGGCTTTGCAGGGACCTGTGTTTTAGATAAACAGTTGCCAAATACTCTTTTGCTGCGGCCACGCTTTTACACGTGGCAAGGCATCTCCCAAAGGTTACGCCTAGCTTTTTTGCCGAGTTCCTTAAACATTCTTCTCCCGATCGCCTTAGTCTACTCGACCTGCCCACCTGTGTCGGTAATACGGTACGGCAGAAAAAAGTACTCCTTACGAACCTTTTCTTGCAAGCTGAAAGATAACACTTGTTCTACTTATTGCTGTTCGAACTTGACATCATCACTCAATTAAACACAAAAGCGGATTTTCCAACTTCCACTATCTCGTGATTTATACCCGCCGTAACGGGCTGTCTCTTCCATCTCGGTCAGTCCTTAAGTTTTAACGCACTTTCCCCTGTACTCGAATATTAACGAGTTGTCCATCCGGCTATCCCGCGCTTTATGACGGGCCACCGTTAGGAGCCGACTAACCCTTCGCTGATGTACATTGCGAAGGAAACCTTGGGCTTTCGGCGTGCACCATTCCCAGGTGCAATACGCTACTCATGCCGGCATTCTCACTTCTTGCCGCTCCACAATCCCTTACGAGTACTGCTTCGATGCAACAAGAACGCTCTCCTACCAATCCTTGCGGATTCTCTGTCTTCGGTATCATACTTAATCCTCGATCATTTTCGGCGCCACTGTTCCAAATCGACTAGTGAGCTGTTACGCTTTCTTTAAAGGATGGCTGCTTCTAAGCCAACCTCCTAGCTGTCTGAGAACAATGACTTCCTTAACAACTTAGTATGAATTTAGAGACCTTAGACGAGAGTCTGGGTTGTTTCCCTTTAGAACCACGAGCTTAGCCCCGCAGTTCTGACTCTTTGATAACACTACACTGGTATTCGGAGTTTGATTAGACCTGATAGATTACTCCACCAAAGCCCATTCAGTGCTCTACCCCCAGCAAGCTTTAATCAAAGGCTATACCTAAATATATTTCGGAGAGAACCAGATATCTCCAGGTTCGTTTGGCATATAGCCCCTAACCACAAGTCATCCCAACCCATTGCTACGGATACGGGTGCGGTCCTCCAGACAATCTTTCGATGCCCTTCAACCTGCTCATGGTTAGCTCACCTGGTTTCGGGTCTTTTCCACACTTCTAAATCGCCCAGTTAGGACTCGCTTTCGCTGCGCCTTCGTGCCATAAGCACTTAGACTTGAAGTGAAAAAAAACTCACCGGCTCATTCTTCAATAGGCACGACATCATACGATAAATCGCACTTTGTCTGCTTGTTAGTCAATAGTTTCAGATACTATTTCATTCCCCTCCCGGGGTGCTTTTCACCTTTCCCTCACGGTACTAGTTCACTATCGGTAAGTGTTGATAATTAGCCTTGGAGCGTGGTCGCCCCAGATTCCTACAAGGTTTAAATCGTGCCTCATAGTACTCAGGATACAACGAAGAGAAAAATAAGTTTCGCATACTGGACTTTCACCGTCTATGGTCATGCACTTCCGGCATGTTCTGCTACCTATTTTTTGTACTCTATTGCATTTAAGCAAGTCGTCCTACAACCCCGCTGTATAAATACAGCAGTTTGGGCTGATCCGTTTTCGCTCGCCGCTACTAACGGACTCTCTGTGATTTCCTTTCCTCCGGGTACTTAGATGTTTCAGTTCCCCGGGTGCCCCGGTTACCACTAATATTTATTGCAAAAAGCAATAAAACTTCATAGCAACCTGCGCAAAATGCGCGGGTTTCCCCATTCGGAGACCACCGGATCAAAGCGTCGTTGATCGCTCCCCGATGATTTTCGTTAATCTCGATACGTCCTTTATCGGTCAACACTTCCTAGGCATCCACATATTGACTTTAATTGAAATAGCACAGACATTAGAAAACCAATTCTATATGTCTGGCCTAGTTTTAATATAACCCCAATTTTTAATGTGCACTAATAGGGTTAACTATTAGTACTTACCGCTTAGATTAAGCTGCAAGTACCAATCGTCAACCTTTCTGGTGGACCCTAGGAGACTCGAACTCCTGACCTCCTCATTGCAAATGAGGCGCACTACCAGCTGTGCTAAGGGCCCAAGTTTATTGCAAGTCACTTAAGACCTAGCTCGCCCAGCATGAAGCTAGTAAAGCGGTCACTATTACTTTATTTTTCAAACCGTTTGAGAAAAAGCGAACTAGAAGGTTAAAAAGTCACAATTTTTCCACCAGCTGGCGGATTAAACGTTGTCTTTAAAAAACTTTATCATGCGTAATTCGATTTACCTCAAAAGGTAAGAACTATTCTACACAATACTCTCCTTTTCGTCAAGGAGAAGAATACCCTAACTTGTATTGTATTTTTCTTACTTTAAACCTAGGAAAAAAGGTATCTGGCCTCATTTGAGGCTAAATCTAAAATCATGACTTTCTAGTTCAAAATACTCGATTTTGCTCTTTTTTTGAACCGATAACTATCTTATAGTTTTTCTTGACATCGAATTTATCTTTGCTATACTCGTGTCTTATCGCTAAGGCCCAAGAGGTATCTTGGGCCCAAACGACTATGATTAAGGCAGGAAAAGCACTGCTACTTGCAGCATCATTGCTGCTGGTAGCTGCAACTACATCACATGCCCAAAACCTAGATAAGATAGGTTTGGTCACGGCTGAAGAATCTACAAATCTCTGTACATCTCCTCTGAAGCCTTATGTTCTCACATACGCAAAAAACTGTCCTATTTCTGAGCTCAGACAAGTTCAATATCTGGGAAATGTAAAAAGTACTAAACCTGAGGAATTTTCTGTAACGCACAGTATTATTGCTGCAAGCTACACTCCCTCACCAAAAAAGGCAACACCTACACCTAGTCCGTCAGTGATAGTTTCTGAGGTAACCATCTCGGAGCCTACACCTACCGTAATAGTAGCCGAGCAGAATGTTACTCACGTAGGAAATAACCCTGACACAGTTATGGAACTGGTTAACGCCCATAGAGCATCTATCGGAAAGGCTGCTTTCATAAAAGATGACGCGCTATGTAGTCTTGCCCAAACCCGCTCAAATGAGCTTGCCTACGAGGGCAATAACGGCACCCTTCACTCAGGACTTTACAATAGAAACTTTAACTATTGGATTACGGAAAATGCGAAGATCGGAGGAAATGAAGCTGAGACAGTCAACTGGTGGTTAAATAGCTCGATCCACAGAAGCCAAATCCAAAGCGACTATACGAACGCTTGTGTAGGGTGCACCGGGAAAAACTGTGCGCTGGTGTTCACCAGCTACAATCCGAAAGGACGAGTCGCGACTGTGTCTGAATAACTTCTTGATTTATTTCTGATCCTCTAGCCAGCGCTCTGCAGATAGCGCCGCTTCACACCCATATCCTGCTGCGGTAACTGCCTGCATATAGTGAAAATCGTGCACATCTCCTGCCACAAATACGCCTTCTATATTCGTCTTACTTCCTTCAAGCCTTTTTATAAATCCCTTTTCATCGCGCTCTATATCGGGAAATACACTTGAATTCGGGATATGACCTATGGCAACAAATACACCATCTATAGGCATTTCTGAAGTTTTATTTGTCTTGCTATTTTTTAGTTTTACGCCTGTTACTTTTCCATCCCCTACTATCTCGTAAAGCTCCGTGTTGTAAATAAACTTTATTTTAGGATTCTCTTTTGCTCTCTTTTGCATGATCTCAGAGGCACGCAGCGCCTCTCCGCGATATACAACAGTTATCTCTGATGCAAACTTTGAGAGCACATTTGCCTCCTCCATAGCGCTGTCTCCGCCACCGACAACGATGACATTTTTGTTTCTGTAAAATGCCGCGTCGCATGGTGCGCAAGAGCTAACTCCCCGTCCGATATGCTCCTGTTCTCCTGGAATCTGCAACCACTTTGTGTCAGCACCCGTTGCGATAATTACAGCTTTTGAGTAAAAAACTTCGCCGCCCTCAGCGGTCAATTTAAAAGGCTTCTGTGAAAAATCGCTTTGTGAAAAATTGGCATCAACTATCTTTGTTCCGTACTTTTCCGCTTGTTTGCGCATGTTGCCCATAAGCTCCGGTCCCATTATCCCGTCAGGAAATCCTGGAAAATTCTCGACTTCTGTCGTCAGCATAAGCTGCCCTCCCCACTTGAGACCTGCAAGAAGCACGGTCTTAAGATCCGCACGGGAGTTATAGATACCGGCTGTTAGTCCTGCTGGGCCACTGCCTATGATCGCTACATCGTATATTTCGTTTTTTGTATCTGTGTTTTTCATTTTAAGACAAAAAATGCGCCTGTTAAGCGCTTTTATAATGTTACTAGACAAATTTTAGCTGAGAAGTTCATCGGCAGCTTTTTTCAACTGATCTTTGCTCTGCACTCCCACCATGGTCTTTTCCGGATTACCATTTTTGAAAAAGATCAAAGTCGGAATAGATAGGATATTGAATTTTCCTGGAGTCTCGGTATTTTCGTCTACGTCCATCTTCACTACCTTTACTTTATCCTTATATTCTTCGCCAAATTCCTCGACAATCGGGCCTACTATCTTGCATGGTTGGCACCACTCTGCCCAGAAATCGACTAACGTGACTTTGTCTGACTGGAGAACTTCTTGATCAAATGTTTGGTCTGTGATATTTGCTGCCATAAACGTTAGAACAGTATAGTAAGTCTCTCACTATGTTGTCAAGAAGACTTTGAGAAAAGTAATGTATTGGCATAAGATTATGCCAATACATCATCAAACAACAATTTTACTTGTAATAAGATCTTATCTGATAAAGGATATAAAAACCTAAAAGGGTCATTATTATTCCTCCTACAGAAAAAAGTATGATATTAGATACAAGCATCACTACTTCACTATAATAAAAAAGCTTCCAGCCCTGAGCCTTTTTCTCTTTCGTGCCCTTAAATGCCATAAGAAGCAGTACTGAAGAAACTAAAGCAAGGACCACTGAAAGCATTCCCCGTCCTACGACGTCTGCTCCACCCCAATACATACCAGGTGCGAAGTAGCTGAACAATCCGAAGCTTGATATAGCACTCAAAACTCCAAGTATTCCAAATATAAGCGCTATCCATGGAAGGACCATAACAAAAAACTCTCTCCCTCCGCGTGGTAGTTCTGGAAGTTTTTTGAAATAATCTCCGACACTATCTATATATCCGTCAATCGTATTTTTTGCAGCCATCTATTCTCACCTCCTCTCCTATTTATCATAGCACAGTGGAATTTAGAGAATACAACCCTTGCAGTGTATAATGTCCTTATGTCGAAACCCCTGTTTTCTGTCATAATTCCAGCTCTAAATGAAGAAAAATACATAACGCGCATCCTCAACGATCTGACCAAACAAACCCTAAAGGACTTCGAGGTTATAGTTGCGGATTCCAACTCCACAGATAAAACCGTCGAAAAAGCAAATAACTTCAAAAAAAACTATCCACTCAAGATAGTAAATACAGACAAAAGCAACCTTTCGCATCAAAGAAATATTGGAGCAAAAAGTGCCTCCGGAGGTATCTTTTTCTTCATTGACGCCGACAATAGCATCCCAGGTGATTTTTTGGAAAAAACCGATAAATACCTCCGTGATAAAAATCTGGACGCGGCAATTCCGCGAGTTACGCCAGGAGATGATACTCTCATAAACCGGCTGTCATACAATTTGACGCTTATTATGCTATTTGTACTTTTGCATACGCCCCGCGCTTACTCTACCGGTGGAAACCTCGTCATAAAAAACAACACCTTCAAAAAAACGAAAGGGTTTGACGAAAAAGTATTTGTAGGAGAAGACCACGACATGGTAAGACAGCTCAAAGAAATAGGCGCAAATGTCAGGATAATGACTGCAACTTATGTCGTTTTCTCGATGAGACGGTTTGACCAGGAAGGTTTCTCTACTTATCTCAAATACGCTTATGCCTTTGTCTATCAACTACTCTTTCGCAAAGTAGACAAACATATATATAATTACGAGATGGGCGGAGACAACTATAAATAATATGAAATATCTAAGACCACTACTTTCCACTTTTCTTTTTTTTGCAGTACTCCATGTGATCGTTCTTGTGTTCATGATTCTACTTACGGGCGACATATCGTACTTGAATGTGTTTCATATCGTAGGACTTACATACTTTTTCCCGGATATCGACAAAGGAAACTTTAGCCAAATTCTATCGACACTTATAATTATCATCGTATATCTATTTTTCTATTTCAAAAGACCAAAAAAATAGCTTAAGAAAATATTTTTTGATAGAATGCAATTTTGGTATGCAATACGACATCATCATAGTAGGAGCTGGCATCTCGGGCGCAGTCATCGCAGAGCGTTATGCTACAAAGCTAGATAAAAAAGTCCTGATACTTGAAAAAAGAGATCATATCGGAGGCAACTGCTACGACTTTTACGATGACGCCGGAATTCTCGTCAGCAAATACGGCGCCCACCTCTTCCACACGAATTATGAGAATGTCTGGGAATATGTACAAAAATTCTCCGAGTTCACAAAATACGAGCACAAAGTTCTTGCAAAAGTCGATGGGAAATTAGTCCCTGTACCTGTCAACATCACGACAGTCAATATGCTACTTGGAGAAAATATAAAAGATGAAAAAGAGATGGACGAATGGCTCAGTAAAAATCAGGTCAAAAATGATAACCCCAAAAATGGAAAAGAGGCAGCTCTCGCCCGTGTCGGAGAAACTCTTTATGAGAAGATTTTTAGAAACTACACGAAAAAACAATGGGATAAGTATCCAGAGCAGCTTGATGCATCGGTTCTCAATAGAATTCCTGTCAGAAATAATTTTGATCCGAGATATTTTTCCGACAAACATCAGGGACAGCCAAAAGAAGGATACACGAAGCTTTTCGAGAAAATGCTCGCACACCCTAATATCACGGTAAAGCTCAATACTGACTTTTTTGACGTCAAAGATGAAATCAAAGACTACGAAAAGCTTTTCTATACTGGACCAATCGACCAATTCTTCGACTTCAAACATAGCAATGAGGAAAAACTGGAATACAGGTCGATAAAATTCGTATTCGAAAGCTATGACAAAGAATTTTTCCAGGAGAACTCTGTCATCAACTACCCTAATGAAAATGAATTCACCCGAATAGTTGAATACAAATACTTTACAGGTCAAAAACATCCAAAAACGACTATCTCAAAGGAATTCACAGTAGACTACAAACCAGGAGTAAATGAGCCCTACTATCCCGTACCAAATCCGAAAAATGGGAAGATCTTTGAAAAATATCAGACGGATGCAAAAAACCTTGAAAAAAATGGCGTATATTTCGTGGGGAGGCTTGCCAACTACAAATACTTCAATATGGATGAAGCTTTCAAAAATTCGTTAGAACTTTTCTATAACATAAACCCAACAGTCGATAAAAGCTGACTGTTATAATATAATTTAACTTATCGCATGGGAAAATTCGATGCATCAATCGTCATACCCGCCTACAATGAAGAAGACTTTATAGGAGCATGTCTTCAATCTCTTACATGGCAAAAAACTAAAACAAAATTTGAGGTAATCCTTATAGACAACAATTCCACGGATGGGACGAACAAGATCGCCAAATCGTTCAAGGATAAATTGAATATACGCGTGATCGTCGAAAAACAACAAGGAAGAGGCGTAGCGCGCTGGCGCGGATTTGAGGAGGCGACCGGAAAGATAATCTTCTCCACAGACGCTGATACAATTCTTCCAGAGGACTGGATCGAACGCTTTATGAAGTACTTCAAAAACAAAGAAATCGTTGCTGTAACAAGTCTTTGCAACATCGATGAGCCATCCAGAGTCGATAAAACCATATTTAAGTTCTTTGTGCTTCTTGCAAATGAGGGCCACAGGATAGCGCTCGGACACTATTGGCTCTCTGGATTCTCATACGCAATAAGGCGTGATACATACATAAAAGCAGGAGGTATAAATAAGGAACTCGATGCGCTTGACGATATAGATCTGGGGCGCAGGGTCAGAAAGCTCGGGAAGATAAAACTGGTCCGCAATCTACCAGTACTCTCCTCCAGCAGAAGATTCAAAGACGGCGTAACGCGGGGTCTTGCGGGATACGTAAAACCTTTCATAAAGGTAGCGATTCTAAAGAACAAAAACTTCAGGATGAGTAATTTGAGGTAGCTATCTCACGACAGTCTGCTTCCCAAATGTATAGGACTTTCTAAGTACGAATATCGACAAGAAATTTATTATCCCTATCGCTACGTATGGAAGAAGCTGCCCCATATTATCCTGCTTGCGGGGCGAAGCCTTCACCTTTAGCTTGTTCGTATACAGCGCGCTTCTTAGGCCAAATTCCTTTTGGATACGCATCACAAATTCCCAGTCGTCGCTGGTTCTAAGATTTGTGTTAAATCCTCCGATTTTCGCAAAGGCACTACGTCTTACGGCCATATTCGTACCCCAGATAAAAGGAACACCTACCACCTGAAAACCTCTTGCAAAATAGTCGAAAAACTTTAGGACGCCGATGGAAAATTTGTTGTTCCCTGTGGCAAGAACCGTGCCACCTACACACATGAGCTTTTTATCCTCAAAAAGTCTTAGGATATTTTCTAGCCAATCCTTTGAAACTATAGCATCGGCATCGGTTATGACGATAATCTCCCCTTTTGCCCTTTTTGCTCCAAATTGCTTCGCCCAGATAGCACTTTTTTTGTCCTTGTACATGACAGGCGTTACGCCCAAATTCTTTGCGATCCTTGAGGTATTGTCTGTGGAATTATTGTCTACAAAGATAATTTCGTACTCTTTGTGGTCGATCGTCTGATTGAGGATGGATCTGAGGCAATTTCCTATAAGTTTTTCTTCATTATAGGCAGGAACTACAACAGATAACTTCATAGATTTATTATACCTATAAATATGTCTAGAATTCCAAACCCATTTGGGACTTTTCTACTTTTGCTTCCGCTTTTTTCGTTTCTTTATCCCAGATCTCGACTATTCCATAAGTATTGTCATACCCGGGAACGATGTGGATGTTGCGTGACCTTACTTTTTGGACCGCCTCGGCGACCCGCTCACCTCCGATAGATGCTATTTCCGAGAGGTCTTTTCTGAGCAAAATCTCGTGTTCTGTGCCTAGGTCGGTCAAAAGCTTATCATACATGCTCTCGACAGTCTGAGTGCCCGTCCCTTTTCCAAGCGCCTCAGACAAAACCTCAAGAAGCGGCACGAGATTCACGAAATGTGGCCTCTTAAGATTTTTATCCTTCATCCAGATGACACCGCTTTTGTCTTTTTCCTCGACGTAATTTTTATCGGGAGTGTTCGCAAGCTCTTCTACCCTGTGCATCACTCCAACCGTTAACCCCTGACCGCATACAGGGCATATTTCACCGTTCTTTTTTGTCTCTGTTGGAGTTTGGACTATGTTGCAATTTCTATGGCCTGTATAATGATATTTACCCTCCTCTGGATAAAACTCTATCGTGTAGTCTATTTTAAATATCCTCTCACGACCTCTGACCATGCTATTCATGATGTTGTCATAGGTGATATTCTTTTCGGCTATATCGTTTCCATCTATGGTCGTAAGTATAGTCGCCTCGCGTCCCATCTTCTGCATGGAGTGTGCGTCGGAAAAACTGACTACCGACCGGTCCGCCAGCTCATTTACCCTCCAGTTCATAGTAGGATCGGATGAGAGTCCGGTTTCTACTGCAAAGATTCTTTTTGCGTATTTTCCGAAACAATCCTCTATCCTGTCGTAACCGGATTTACTGCCATAAAGCGAGAACCAAGGGGTCCAGATGTGACACGGAATAAGCGCTATCTTGTTATCTATAGACAACAATAACTCCATAAGATTTTGTGATGAGATTCCTAAAATCGGCCTACCGTCAGAGCTCAAATTAAACCCTCTCGCCAAAAATGCCTTATTTATCTTATCGACTACCTCAAAGCTCGGAGCAAGGATAAGATTATGAATTCGTCTCACTTGCCCGCCCTCGGAATATATACTAGAGACTTCTGTCGACAACATAAAATATGTAGTCAGATCTTCCTTTTGAGTTGAATATGGTAGATCTGGTATAAGCTCCTTTTCGTTCTTTAGCTTATAAATACCGCTGTTTACCTCAACAAGCTGAGCTTTTGCTTCACGTAGCCATATAGGATGTGTAAAATCACTTACCGAAAGTAAATTTAACCCCTTCTTTCTTCCCCAAAAGAACATATTCGGAAGTGTCATCTTCTGTGAAACGGCCCGTGAAAAACGAGAATGTAGATGCAGATCTATAACTAGCTCCATTGCTGCTCTATTGAAACAGAAAAGGATGGATTTTACAACAATGCCTAAAGTCTATCGTGTTATAATCGCCGTTACTATGGGAATAGAAGTTAATGGTGGTTACTCTGTCGCCCTTCCTCACCTGCATACCGTCGAGAGCGATGGCATGGTCACCTCAAACCAGCTCTTTTCGGATATAGCCCAAGCCAAAGAAGAACTTGGAATAAATATCGTAGGCGGATACACCAATCACGACACGATAAAAGGAATGGAGCCCGCAAGACGTGCTGCGGACTACTTCGGAATCGAAATGATTCCAGGTCAAGAGATAACAGTCGGAAGATTTCCTCCAAAACATATCCTCGCGTTGTTTCCGGAAGATCCGCAAGGCCCTATACGACCAGCAAAAACTGTCGAAGGAACTATAGACAAGATCAAAGAAAACGATGGTCTAGTTATAGCCGCTCACCCTGATGCCTTTCGCGGCATAGCCTCGTTAACCAGTAGCGAGATGCGAAATCTTGGAAATAGAGATCTCATAGATGGACTCGAGGTTATAAGCGGAACCTACAACAGAGAAGAAAGGCTGCAACCTATCGCAAAAGAGCTAGGAAAAACAAGGCCCGTAGCTCAAATTGGTAGCTCGGATAGTCACTTTGGCTCAAAAGATCTTTTGACTGCGATAACAATATTCAAAGGAAAAACAGTTGAAGATTTTTTCGAAGCAGTAAAAAAAGGCGAAACTGTTGCTCTCCCGGGGATTATGCATACCGTGAGGACTCGTGACAGGGTCGTCCAAAACCTCTATTCAAATATTGTTTTGAATGTGAGACGACTTATGAAAAGCCTCTAATGTCTACCTTTCAAGCTCGATGAAGGTAAAATTGTGCCCGTTATCACTATCTCCACGCGATGAGATAATCTTCGTAAACTCTTTATCGTATTCTGGAAAAAAAGCGTCCGCGTCCTTCACGTCTTTATCGACAACTGTCAAATAAAGTTTGTCCGCAAATGGCAGGAACTGCTCATAGATTTGAGCGCCACCTATGACAAATGTCTCTTCCTCTTCGTACTTTTTTGCCTCTTCAAGCGCTCTTTCAACGCTATCCACCTTGATTACTCCCTCAGAAGCCGCAAAGCTTGCATCACGGCTTACCACTATATTTACTCTATTTGGCAACGCGCGACCGATAGATTCGAATGTCTTTCTCCCCATGATGACAGTGTGACCCGAGGTCATTTCCTTAAAATGGGCCATATCTTTAGGAATATCAAATAAAAGCTTATTCTGATATCCAAGCTCGCGGTTCTTCCCGATAGCCGCGATTAGGGAGAGATGTAATTGTCGGTTCATAAAATTATTATAACCTCTGAGAGAATATTCGTTCTATTTCGCCATCTTGCCGGTCTTTTTGTCATAAAGACCTCCGGCAACCGTAAGTTCTGCTCGCAGCATTGGATATGGATCATATCCTTCCAGCTCTACGAATTCAGGGCGGAAATCGTCTATTGTCTTAAATTTTTTAGTAAATTTTATCGTAGGGAATTTTTTTGGTTTGCGCTTCAGTTGCTCTTTTACCTGCGGGATATGATTTTCGTAGATATGAACATCTCCAAATGTATGAATGAATTCTCCGGGTTCAAGTCCAGCGATTTTTGCAAGCACCATGGTAAGTAGCGCATAACTTGCTATATTAAATGGAACTCCCAAGAATATATCTGCACTTCGCTGATAAAGCTGCAAAGAAAGCTTATTGCCGCGACGTGATATCTGATACATATTGTGGCAAATCGGATAACGCGATGCGTCTTCATTTGTCGCCATCGTATAAAGGTACTCGGGATTCCAGGAGTTGACTATCAGATTCTTTGCATCGGGGTCATCCTTCATCTCCTGCATGACCCACTTGAGCTGATCTATGGTTCTGCCTTTTTTTCTGGTCGGCCATTTTCTCCATTGTTCACCATAGATCCGTGGAAGCTCTCCCCATTTTTTCGCAAAGACTTTATCATTTTTTATCTTATCCGCAAATTCTTCTTTGGTTATAGCGCTCTTAGGATTTTTCCCCTGATAGATCTTGTATGGATAGTCATCCCAGATATGGACATTGTTGTCGACCATGTATTTTATGTTGGTCATACCCGACATAAACCAATAAAGCTCGTGCAGTACACCCTTCCAATAGACTTTTTTTGTGGTGAGTAATGGGAAACCCTTACTTAAATCGTAGCGTGTCTGACGCCCGAAAAGTGAATATAAGACAACATCCGTTCCTCGATCGACCTTACGTTCTCCATGATCTAAAATCTCTTTAAGTAGATCTAGATACTGATACTCTGGATGCTTTTGTCTTGCCATAATTTTTCTAAACTATAAACTTAAAATTAGCGGCTGTCAATCAGACTTGTTTTTCTTTTTTCGTTGCGGCGACACGTCCTCCTTGCCACTGACCTCTATACATACTCCCTCCCCCGTCTACCCAGAAAAACTGTATATGAACAATCCTCGCTCCCATCTCGATAGTAACTGGAAGCGGGCCTTCATTTTTTATCGCAAAAGATAGCGGCCCTTTGTATCCTGGCGCTACATTTCCAGTACGAAGAAACAGTCCTGACCGGAATGTTGTAGTCCTTGGTTTGAAATTGGCAGTTATATCTTTAGGTAAATTTACGGATTCGATAGTGGTTACTAAATAAAATTCATTCGGAAAAATCGTTATTGCATTTTTCTTTGTCTTTGAGTACCTAAGAACTGTCTCGATCTCAGGAGTTTGACGCTCCTCCTCTCCTAAAAACGCTGTCCCACCAGATATCTTGTGGACTTCTCCTATCCGCAAATCAAAGCCTGCGCCCTCGGGATTTGTCAGCTCACGCTCAGAAAGCTTGCTGACCAGTTTTTGCTTTTTAACAAGCTCGAGTAATTTTTGGGGACCTATTATCATAATTTATCGATTAAAGATACTATATCTTGCGTTACTTTTTCAATAGGCTTACTGGCATCGATCTTCACGAATTCATCAGGAAATCTTTCCAGAAGATATTCGTAGCCTTCTTTAATTTTTGGCAAAGTGTCTTTTTTCTTATAGTGTTCTTTCGGTTTTCCTGTCTGATTTACCCTCCTCATTCCCAGTTCCGGATCAATATCCAGATAGACACTCAGATCAGGAAGTAAGAATCTATTGTAATAAGAAAGGATCGAGTACGCAGTCAGATAAAAATCGTCAACCTTTTCCATGTCTACCATCCCATAAGCAACAGATGACCAAAAATACCTATCGGAAATTACATACTCCCCTCTCTTAAGCCTCTCTATTATGTCAACCTGCGTCGCTGCCCTATCTGCGGTATATAGGTATTGAAGAGATGTGGCTGGCAATTTTACCTTACCATGCAAAACATCATAGATGAATCTTCCGATTGGACCCTTACTGGGATCTTTGGTAGAGAAGACTTTTATTCCCCTGCTCTCAAGTTGCTTTTGGATAAGTGGGATCTGAGTTGTTTTTCCGCTTCCGTCCAGTCCCTCGATGACTATAAATTTTCCTTTGTAAGGGTTTTTCTTGAATTCTATATCAAATTTTACGGAGTGGCGCATCAGTGGCATCATCGTAGCATACATAAATAAACTCTTCAATAATGTTTTATAATAAGTAAAGTGAAGCAACTGTCATCTATCCTAAAAGATTTCAATCCGACCAAAGACAAATACATAAGCCGGGAATTCCAGAAATATGGTGTTTTTCTATCCGAAGAGCTAAATGACTACAAGCATAAAGCGCTTTACATAAAGCTTGCCAAAACGACCAACCGCGCACTACTTGAAAAAGCTTATTCGTACGTGAAGGACGCAAAAGTTGACCGTCCTGGAGCACTATTCATGTGGAAGTTAAAACAGCTCAGAGATGAAGCGAAAAAGAATGAAAAAAAATAAGAGAATCACAGATTTTTTGTCTACAAAAACGGCGTCGAGCAAAATCATTCTTATCCTTTTGTTTGCCATCTCGACAATCCTGCTTTTTCTACCTCTATTTTTTGAGCTGGATTTCAAAGCACTTCTGGCATTCGGGCTTATAGGTCTTTTCCTCTTAAATTTTCTGGGGAGTGCAACACTCTTTCTTCCAGCGCCTGCTATTGTCTCTGTTGCGATTGCTGGAGCATCATTTAATCCATTCGTTGTAGCTCTAGTTGCAGGAATTGCGTCAGCTCTGGGAGAAGGTGTCGCATATCTCTTTGGCTATTCTTCTACAGAAGTATTGAATCTAAAAAGACATAAATTAATCTTTAAGATCTCAAACACCATAATGAACTGGAAAGGCGGAATGCTGATTCCTCTTTTTGCATTCTTCCCGAATCCCCTATTCGACGGATTGGGGATACTTGCAGGAATGTCCAAATACCCCATAAAAAGATTCATTCTTCTCACATTCATCGGTCGAACCATAAGAAATATTGGCGTCGCCTACCTAGGACTTTTTATATGGTAATCTCACAAGTAAGTGAAAAAGTATACAAAATAGTAAAAGAAATTCCTTCAGGGAAAGTGACTACCTATGGTGCAATCGGGAAAAAACTTTCTATATCACCTAGGATCGTTGGCTATGCTCTTCACATGAATCCTTATGAGGGGGAAGTTCCCTGTCACAGAGTCGTCAACCGCAATGGACGGGTCGCACCGAATTTTGCCTTTGGAGGGAAAGACGCACAAAAAAAACTCCTCGATAAAGAGGGAGTAAAATTTCGCGATGAAACTCACGTAGTAAAGGATCAAATAGTAACTGTCTTATGAAAAAACTTATCTTTGCGATAATTGCTTTACTCTTTATAGCACCGGTCTCATTTGCGCAAAGTTATGAGCATATAGAAAACTTTGGTACCTACGTAAGCGTAAATGCAGATGGAACGATAGATGTCAGAGAAACCATTCTTTATGACTTCGGGCAACAGGAGCGTCATGGAATCTTCAGGAATATCCCCTTCACAAAACGCGGCGAGAATAACGATAGATTTGATCTTAAGTTTGAGAATTTTAAGGTAAATGACGAAAAAGGAAAAGCATATGAATTCGATAAATCAACGGAAAATGAGCAAATCGTGCTTAAGATCGGTGATCCCGACGAGACGATCACAGGCACGCACACGTATGTTATTTCTTATAAGGTCAGTGGTGCGATAGGATACTTCAATGACCATGATGAATTCTACTGGAACACGACAGGAAATGGCTGGGAAGTTCCTATCTCATCTGCAACAGCGTCTATAGATATCCACACACTAATAGAAAGAGATGATCTGCAGCTTGCCTGCTATACAGGAAAATACGGATCAGACGAAAAAAATTGCGAGATGACTACATTTGAGGGAATCTATACGATGACAACTATCTCCCCTCTAGCGCCTTACGAAGGATTTACCGCAATCGTTGGTTTTCCTAAAGGAATAGTCGAATATCTTCCAGCGGAAAAGTACGTCTCATTTTGGGAAAAGCCCATCGGTAAGATTGCCATTGCAGGAATTATTCTGACTGCAATCTTCTGGTATCTTCTTCTTCCCGTCATACTACTTTTTAGGTACTTTAAGCACGGTAGAGATCCATATGTGGGACCAAACGTTACATCCTGGTATGATCCCCCTGAGACCGTAGGTGGACGCAAACTAACTCCAGCCGAGACGGGAGGGTTGATTGATGAAAATGTAGACACCCGCGATATTTTTGCAACGATAATAGACCTTGCCCGTCGTGGATACATAAAAATCAAAGAGCAAGATAAGAAAAATTTCTCGCTGATCCATGCAAATAAGCCCTCTAGTAAAGATACACTCGCACCCTACGAGGAAAAACTTATTGATGGAATTTTCAAAGAAAAAAAGGAGATAAAGCTCAAAGACGTAAAACTTTATAAAACTGTACAGGAAGTTGAGAAGATGATATATGAAGGACTCGTCAGTGATGGATTTTTCCCCCAAAATCCCAAAAGCATAAGGACAAAATATTATGCTCTGGGAACTGTAGCACTTCCCACATTTAACCTCGTTCTTGCATCGATCGCATTTTTCATAGGACGCATCATGCCTAGAAAAACTCTCTATGGTGCGCAGCAGGCAAACGTCGCAAAGGGAATCAAAAGCTTTATAAATTCTCAGGAAAGACAGATGAATTTTCAGGGTGACAAGCAGATGTTTTTCGAAAAACTTTTGCCTTTTGCCGTCGCTTTCGGCGTCGAGAAGAACTGGGCAAAAAGGTTTGAGAAATTTGATCTTAAAAATCCTGACTGGTATCAAAGCACAACATCTTCGCATTTTAACGCAGCGCTTCTCGCATCAAGCCTGGGCAGCTCATATTCGAATTTCAAAAGCGCTTCTACTCCTCCATCGTCCTCATCTTCCGGATTCTCATCTGGCGGAGGCTTTTCTGGTGGTGGTGGTGGCGGTGGTGGTGGCGGTAGCTGGTAGAATTTGCAATAAATTTAATTTCGTGTATATTTGAATACGATGAGCGAAAGAGACATATACTACCCACCAACCGGAAAGAAAAGAGAAGCAATAAAACAAGAAATAGTTAATGCAATTCATTCAAATCCCAACCAGGACCCTTCAAAAACTATAGCAGAGGGGAAATCAGAACCTCAGAGTACATACGACCATCTGGATATCGTTATACCTTTGATACAGATGGCTAGAGAAAGAGAAATAACATATGATCTTAAATCTGGCTGGAGTACAGAGCTTACACCTGACGTAGACGCAATTATTTCAAATGGAAATGGTACTGAGCCTACTTCTCCTGAAGCTTAACTATCTAATCCGTCATCTGGTAAAACTGACTCTACCCGTCCCGCCTGCAGCTCCTTTGCGATAGTAAAAAGTCCATCATCCGTAAGCTCTGGGTTGTCAAATTGCGCATCAAAATCGGCTTCTGAGATTCTCCTTTCGGAAACCGCCTGCGACCAGAATTCTTTCGCTACATCAAAACGCTCTTCTATCGAAAGTGGCTTTGGAGAAAATGTATACTCGGGTCCTTTACTCATTATTTCTTTTGTAATTTAAACATTTTCGTGACCTCCGTTAACGTAGTAGCGTCACTGCTCTTCTTGTCGTCGCGGAATCGCTCGAGCCGCGGAAAACGCAGTGCATAACCCGGAACATCTACGCTAAATGCACTCCCCGATTTGGATGCTTTCATAATTCTACCCGCTGTATGAATCGGTGAACGCGTTATCTCATCAGCTCTCACCTCAACTACTATCTCAGGCTCTATCCAAACATCAGGAAAAAGATTTTTATCGACCTCATAAAGTGGGGGTTTCTCCGATGCTTTTAGCTTTTCGCCCCTTTTGGCAAGTTCTCGCCATTCGTCGTCGGTTAGCCCCGTTCCGATTTTTGCGATACTCATGAATTTATCGTGCTTTTCATCATAAATTCCTATGAGAAAAGCACCTATCCCAAATGCTGTCCTTTTTCCTTTCCCATAAAAATACCCCAACACTACACAATCGATTGTGTCATCGAGTGCGGATTTCGAATACGAGCGCTTCAACTTGATCCAATTCCAACCTCGTGCCCCTGCCTGATACGTCCCGTCAAGCCTCTTTGCAACTATCCCCTCGAGTCCCTCCGCCATATAGACGTCAAATAACTCCTCGACTTTTTTCGGGTCAGAAATGGTCTTTTCTTCCGACAGGACTATCGTATCGGAGCCATTTTTTATGATTTTTTTCAAAGCCTCGCGGCGCTTTTCGTATGGCTCGTCTATATAATTTTTTCCGTCCAGATATAAAAGTTCAAAAACGAGCATCTTGAGAGGCAATTCTTTAGCTTTTTCCTCAATGCCGTATTTTCTTTTACGCTGGGTCGTAAGCTGAAAAGGCAAGAAGCTTTCTGTTTTTGTGTCATATGCTATAGCTTCTCCCTCAAGAATCACATTCTTTGCGCTAAGCTCTTTTTTTATACCTTCAACTACATCGGGGTACATAAATGTAGAGTCCTCCAGACTACGGGTAACAAGCTTTACGGTCTTTCCATCAAAATGCGCCTGCAAACGAAATCCATCATACTTGGGCTCTACTGCGCATTCTCCGATCTTCTCTATTATCTCCTCTCCAGAAGAAAGCCTTTCTGCTCTTGCCATAAGGATCGGAGTGAACACCTGAGGCTTTACGTCATCAAGGCCCTTTATCCCTTTTTTCTTGAGAGTTTTTGATATATAACCGAGATCAGGTCTGATATTGTATTTTGCTTCGATATCTTTTCGCAAAGACTTGTCGCCAGCAATCATCCACGAAAGACTGTCTATTACTGTCATGTCAGAAAACCCCAGCCTGAGCTTATTTACAGGAATACGCGAGACAAATCTTGCTGACAGACCGTCCAAAGACTGCAGGAGGTTAGACAATATCGTCATCTTCTTCTCAACCGATCCTGCACCGAGAGCATCTGTAACTTCTTGAAGCGATTCAAATACTTGTCCGACTGTCACTTTTGAGTCTTTCTTCACGGACAAATTCTGCGCAAGTTCCCCCAAATCCCCAACTTTCTTGTAGTCTTTCAAAATCTCCTTTCCGTCTTTTCCATACGCCTGAGCTATCGCTTTTACCATCGACTTTTCTGCTATATTGAACTCGATATGCTCATAAAGAGGCGCTACTCTTCCTTGGAGAAGATAAATGACCTTGTCGATTTCATCACCGGAAACTTTTTTAAAAAGCTCAGCAAGAATTACGACCATCTCGTTGCGGGAAGTGATCTTTTCTAACTTTTGAAGATATTCTGATAAATCTTTAAATGTCATATTACTTAAAGCCGCATACGATTTCGCCTCCTGCAGCCTGTGGATCTTTTAAAATCCCTTTGTATCCTTCGTCTAGCGCCAAACCCTGTACATAGTCATCTATTTGCTCTATTTCTTGCCCATCTTTAGTCAGAATTACTCTTATCTCATCAATCTCGCCTTTCTCATTCATCTCCGAAAGTTTAATCCCCGCCTTAACACCCTGACTGTCCCACTCCAAAAATCTGCTCGCACCAAATAGCGTCAAAAACATTCCCGTCAACACCTTGCGCTCCTGTCTGATCTTTGCAACCTGCTCGAGATCCCTTTCTCCAGTCAGCAAGTTTATGGGAGTTTTTAGGGCATGCGGGTCTTTTTTGTAGATATCAAGCAGATTGTCTTGGCTAACGAGTTCTTCTTCTCCCTCTACAGGCACTACCCTGGAGCTTGCCATTATCCAGTTCTCCAGCGCGGTAGCATCGCCGTCATTAAATGGTAATTTTTCGCGGTATTCTTGTCCTTCTTCCATAACCTCAAATCATCCTAAGCATCAAACCAAAATCTGTATTCTCGAGTGCAAACATCGATTTATTGTCTTCGTGTATATTGATCTTATCCCTGTTCTGGTCAAGTAACTCATGAAGCAGCCCATCATCTACTATTTCGTCTTCCAAAGTCAACGGTATTACAATAACTTCCCACTCTGTAGGCGCAACTCCCAAATTCGGGTCTACTGGAGAGGTTTTTAGAGCAACTTCAAGCCCCTCGTCTGCTAAAGCTTTTTCTCCTTCATAATCAAAAAAGGGTAAAAATCCTCTGATATATCCCTTGCTGCGCTCGTCGTTTACGGCAATTACATCTTCTTCTCCACTAAGCAAACTCTTAGGTTTTTTATGATCGGTCTCAGGCTGGCTTTTCTTCAATTCGCCAGTATTTACCATTTCTCCCCCGATTCTTGTAGATCCGCCAATAAAAAAACACTCTTCGATTGCACTTAAATGACGGTTTCCTATCCGTGGAAATCTATCTCTTGTCGATCTATAAGAAGTTGGTGTCTCATGCATCATGCCATTAAGTATTTTACGCCCTTGGTGCGGCCTCTCTTGACTATTATACCTTTTTTTACCAGGTCTTGAACTTCCCGAAGGACTGTATCCTCAGAAACATCCGGGAAAAGATTTGCAAATACCTTGTTCTCCAGATAGCCGATCTGCTGCATATACTCCACTATCTTGAGCTGACGATCGGTTAACATAACCGGACCGCCCAGCTTTTTCTTGAATGTAGAATCTATAGATATATGCTCTATCTTTTCTTTTATCTTGGTAAGTTCTATAGCTAGACACCCTGTAAAATACTCTAGCCAAACCGTAAGGTCTCCATTTCTCTTATCAACGCTTTGAAGTGAATCGTAATAAGCCTCAGGATCACGATCAAAATGCTCCTCGAGTGAGAAAAAGCGCCTCACGTCATACCCATCCTTAAAAAGAACCAGCATCGAAAGCGCGCGTCCAACCCTACCATTCCCATCTAAGAATGGATGAATACGGACGAATTCGTAATGGACGATTCCTGTCTTTAGAACTGGATGGATTTCTTTTTCTTTCTGGATAAAATGCGCAAGATCCTTCATCTGCCATTCGACCTCTATGCTATGTGGGGGCTTAAAAGATATTTCACCGGTTATACTATTTCTTATGACAACATCCTTTTCGCGATAATGGCCTGCATCTTGAGGCGCAAGAATTTTGTTGACGACTATCTTGTGCAGGTCATAAATCGTGTCTTCATCGATAGGCGCGTTGTGTTTTTGCTCTATGTAGCTGACGACATTCCTATAGTTGATTACTTCCTGAACATCACGCTCACGGGCAACTATAGCTTCTCCCTCCAGAACTCTTTGAACCTGATTTAAAGAAAGCTCATTTCCCTCGATATGAGTTCCGTAATGCGTACTTCTTACTGCTGCTTCCTCCTGAAATTTTTTCTCCCAGTATGGCAAAAGCGGAGCATTTTCTATAACCTGTTTTGCAGCCTCGATAGCGCCGATATTCTGAAGAATTTTATTGGTTATCTGGAATGTTGGCGTATACATATCGGTAATACTGCGTTAATTATGCGGTATTAAGTCGGTAATGTCAATTTATTTGTGGCCCCAACCCTGCTTTTTCAAGCAAATCTCCCAGTAAAAGACCGTCTACCAACCTGTTTCTCCGTTTTCCTTCATCACCAGATACATCTTTGTCATAAGTCCGGTCTGGAGATTCATTTCCTCCTGCGAGGTATTTATTATTCTTACCCTCTCGTTATTCAAAACGACCACGAGCTCATTTTCTCCGTCTAAGGGATCCTTATTAAAATCGGGAGAACTTCTGAGTATGATGCCATTTTGAAGTGAATTTGGCTTGCTTATCGAAAAAACATCTCCTATCTCAGGTCTAAAAGGCATTCCATTATATAGATATTCCTCTCCATTAAATAGTTCGCGCATGAATTCATATTTGCGCTTTAAAAACTCGTATTCGGGACTCTGAGCCAAAAACTCAGCCTTTATCTTATCGCGGAATTCTTTGCCCCTCGTAAAGTACCATTCAAAGACTGTCGCATAGTCCTCTTTATTATTTGTGTTTCCGTACTCTTCGGTAAATTGAGAAAGCCCTGTCACCATTCCTCTTGCTGTAATCGCATCTTCGACTCCTGTAATCTTAAAGTCATAAGCTCCCTGACTAAAAGCCTCATTCTCATCTGCTTGATTGTGCCCCACTTCGTGAACCGACGTGCCGCTTCCTTCATCGCCTGTTATCAGAATTCTATTTTGGGAGGATATGTATTTTCCTATCGCGGTGTCGTGCCCAAATTGCTGCACATAATCAATCTCCTCAGGCATTACGTATCCTAGCGAGTCCATCTTTTGGAGAATTCTTGAGAGATTGAGCATCCCCTCGGATTGCAGGAAGGCAAAAGCATCTTCTTTAACTTCGATATCAAGATCTCGATTATTCGCAAGCCACAAAATGTCATCCGTCCTTTCTCCTTTATCGGCTGGCTTTTCCTTAAAGTCCTTCAGTTCGTATTGGATAATCTGATCCAAAATAACAAGATCTGTTGTATTTCCTAAGCTAAAAGGTCTACTTTCCGGAATTTCAACCAATCCCTGTTGCGCATTTATCCTGATATCAGCTCTACCCAGATAGCTTTGTAGGATGTTTATCCCGAATATTACGCTCTCGTATCTCTCTTGCTTGACTTGAGATATCGCATCCAAAGACCCGTCTGTAAATAATTCATACCGTGCAAAATTGATAAAACCATCACGCTGCTGCGTATATGAATCCAGAACCCTGTCTCTAGTCTCTACGTCGGTCAAACCATCCTTACTCCTGTCCTGATGGAACTCAGCCACCCTATCGAGCTCACTTCCGTTTTCTATTGGTACTATCGGGAATGATCCGACGATTTCCGAATCTAAAATCTCACTAATATCAGGCAAATTTATGATGCTGTTTTCGTCTGGTGTTTCGGGACGAACCGAATCAGATGCCACAAGTCCGGTCACAATAAGTCCTAATGATAATCCTGCAACCCTATCCCTCCATGTAGTTTTCGACCTTCCAACATGGACAACGGAATATTCACGATTGCCTCTTTTTATCGATCCTACCTCTACACTATCTTCGCCAATTACATTCTCTCCTTCTTTCATGATTTAGTTGCAATATTATAATCTAGAGGATGAAAATAACAAAGGTCAATTTGTACTTTCACTATTTATTTTCGTATAATAATCAATATGACAAGCAAAGCGAAAGAGAAGAAGAAACTTCATATAGAAATTGTGCGACAGATGCTAACTCTGGCAACGGCCGGATTCGGGCTCGTCGCAGCTCTCGCCTGGAATAGTCTTATACAAGCCTTTGTAGCAGATTACATCCAGAAATGGCTCCCTGAAGGTGGACAACTCACCTCTCTTGCGATATACGCCATCGTCGTAACAGTTCTTGCAGTAATGGTCACGCTCCAGCTTTCAAAGCTTTTAGGAAGACTCGAGAAAGAAAAAGACGACACGAAATAAACCCGCGCCCTATTGCTCCCTGCTTTATAATGTGAGAGATGAAAATACTATCGCTTTCACTAAATACTTTCCGTAACCACAAGAAACGTAAATTCTCTTTCGCACAGGTTACTATTTTTATAGGGAAAAACACCAGCGGAAAAACCTCTATTCTTGAGGCTATAACCTTTCTTTCCCACGGAAAGAGCTTCAAGGCAGAAAAGGATTTTGATGTCATATCGGAAGGCTCTGATTTTTCCAGAATCGAAGGCGAAATTAGAGAAGAACAAGACAGTAAAAAACTTGCTGTTATAGTAGCGCTTCTCAATGAAAGAGCATCTAAAAAATATCTCGTGAATAATGTTTCACGTCGCCAAAATGACTTCATCTCTAACCTTCTGACTGTACTTTTCACGCCAGAGGACCTGGAGATAATAAATGACTCACCATCTGTGAGACGGGGTTACCTAAATTCTGTCCTAGTTCAATCCGAAAGAGAATACAGATTGGCACTTAATATTTACGAAAAGGCTCTCAAACGCCGGAACCGCATGCTCTATCTCACTCGCGAAGGTAAAAAGTTTTTTACAAGTGATGAATTCGAATACTGGGACAATCTAGTTATAGAAAATGGACAGACAGTAACTCGCTTTCGGCAGGAGTTTATCGATTATGTAAATAACTCAAAAAAAGAGATATTTGAACTTAGCATAAGATATGACAAAAGCACTATCTCAAGAGCGAGACTCGATCAGTACAAAGAGGCAGAAATGGCTTCTGCCAAGACTCTGGTCGGACCTCAAAGAGATGAAATAATCTTTGAAAATATAGACGGAAAGTCTATCAAAGAGTTTGGCTCGCGAGGCGAACAACGCCTCACAGTATTTCAGACAAAACTGATAGAAACTCTCTTCATAATAGAAAAAACGAATCAGACTCCAGTGCTGCTTCTTGATGACATCTTCTCGGAGCTTGATGAAGGAAATATTGTAAAAGTATTAGACCTACTCCCCCACCATCAAGTAATTATCACAACCACCCATGAAGAATTCATCCCTAAACGATTTGAGAATAAAGAAGGAGTTAGTATTATTGAATTATAAGCTCCTTCATAACCGTTGGTATTTCGTCCGCGAGATCTGAGGCATTGAAATAATATCCTACTCGTTCAAACAAGCTCTCTCCTGCCTTTTTATTTATATAAGAACTTGCGGTTGCCGATAGAACCGCATCATTTTTCGTATACAAGGCTGCTACTAGCCCGGCCAGCACGTCACCTGTCCCACCTTTTGTCATACCGGAATTTCCACCCTCGATTCTAACTGCATCCTCTGGAGAACAAACAATATCCTCTTCTCCTTTTAAAAGGATTACGCAATGGTACTCCTTTGCCATCTCGCGCGCTGCTTCGGCTGATGCGTCGATTCCAAAAAGTGTCTTGAATTCTTTTATGTGTGGGGTCAGTATGGGCATAGTTTTTAGCTCCAGTAAGACCTCAGGGGAAATCGTCTGGAGTCCTCCGCCATCTATAACCCATTTTTTCGCTGGATATTTTTTAAGTAGCTTCTCGGTTAGATGCTTTGTGTCGTCATCACCCGTTTCAAGGCCATCCTCTCGAGGAAGGCCTGGACCGATGAGCACCACATCTGCCTCATTTATATAATCCTCTATTTTATCTCTTGGAACAATTATCCCATTCCTGAATTCCTCTTTTGCCTTCTGGACTATTTCGTTGTTCTCAGTAACAGACGAATAAAACGTCATGTCAACGATCCTACTTATAATAGTTAGAGACCAAAGGGATGCTGCGTGAAAGAGCTTTGACCCTCCGATGAGCATGACAGAACCGTTTTGAGGCTTGTGGGCATCTTTAGGAGGGGTGTACAAATTTTTTAGGGTTTCAGGGTCAAATGACCTCATATATTATTTGTCTGGCGCGATAACCGTACCGACAAATTTTTCTCCATCGATACATTTTCTCAGGTTGGCAATATTCGTTCCTTCTAAGATTATAACCTTCAATCCGAGCTCCTGAGCTCTTTTTGCCGCTATCGGATCGAATGGGACATTTAGCCCTGGTGCCCATGTGTCCCCCACGATTTTTCTAAAATCTGACCAGGTAGTATTTTTTATGGGTTTTGCATCCTTGAACTCTTTCGGGTCCTTATCATAGACCATCTTTATATTGCTCATGTTGATGACCTCATCTACACGATAGTCCTCAGCCATGAGAGTCGCACAAAAATCCGTAGACCACCCCGGCTTCCATCCGCTTCCCACAACAACGGGTTCTGTTACCTTACGTATGATTTCGTAGTGCTTTAGTACATATTGATGCGCAATATCCCGAAAAATAGTTCTTATGAGGTGCGCATTCATCTTGGTCGCATGAATTCCCAACCAGTCTAAATCGTCAGGAGATAGCTCGTGACCCACAACGCTTCTACCGGAATCCCTATAATGTCTTGCTATTACTCCACCCCCTACGACAATAAAAAACTGGCGATTTGGGTTCTTCGCCAGTTCCTCTCTGATGAATTTATTGAAACGTTTAAGAAAATCTACATCTACACCGCCGTTGGGATAAACCAGCGACCCTCCTAATGACATTACTATTTTATCTTTTGTATCACCCATAACTTATCCCTAAAATAAACAGGCTATTTCAGCCTGTTTGTGGATTTTTAAAATTTAGCACAAATAATTGTAAAGGCAAAAATCATTTTCACTGGGTATATTATACAAAATAAGCTTTAAGTTACAACCCAGCGTCAAAAATCCCTGCTTGACATTTATTCCCCTATTTGGTTTTATGTATTATATGGCAAAATCATCCGATTCAAACATTTCCTCAGTTTTCGCGAAGCCCTTTCAGCAGCTTATGGTCCGATTTATGTATATAGCACTTTTGGTCGCATTCCTCGTAATAGGATATCTTTTCGGTCAACTTCAGGCAGCAAATGGCGGAGGCGGTGCACTTCTAGGCAATAATCAACCAGCAGCTCCTGATGCTGGTGCAGTCGCACCTCCAGGCTCTGGAGAACCGATTGTTGCTGATGTAGAAATCGGACACCTACCTGTAAAAGGTGATGAGAATGCACCTGTCACGATTGTTGAGTTTTCTGATTTTGAATGTCCTTTCTGCGGCCAATTCTATAGCAATACATTGAGTCAACTCGTTGAAGAATATGTCGATACGGGCAAAGCAAAGATCTATTATAGACATCTTCCACTAGACTTCCATCCACAGGCTCGTCCTGCAGCGCTTGCGTCAGAATGCGCTAATGAGCAAGACTCATTCTGGGAATATCACGATGTTCTATTTGATAACAACGCTACACTGGGAACAGCAACTACTGATAAGTATGTCGAGTGGGCAACTGGATTAGGACTAAATGAGGGACAGTTCAGAACCTGTCTTGAGAGCGAAAAATATGCTGAGAATGTTGACGGCGATAGCGCTGATGCAGCTGCAGCACAGGCAAATGGCACTCCAACATTCTATATAAACGGACAGCAATTAGTCGGAGCGCAGCCATTTGCCTCATTCCAAGCCATAATCGATGCTGAGCTTGAAAGCTAGCCTCCTCTCTTTTTTCCCAAAAAGACTATATAATTAAAGTATGAATTTTCGCATTGCTGCTGCAATCCTAAAACAAGAATTGCTTACTGTCAGATCGATAATTCTCATACTGGCTCTCACCACCCTCTTTGTGTCTTTTTCTGCAGTTATTGTAAACCTCCCCTCCTTCATTTCATTTTTCTTCAATGACTATCTTTTTTTTACAAAGGCAAATGTTTTATGGTTGATTTTTATTGGTAGCTTCTCGGCTATATCTAGTATCGACATAGTGCTGGTTACAATCATGGGAGTCTTATTCGGAATCAATATGACTCTTCTTATCAATAAATATAATGCTTTAAAAAGGAGAGGAAATCTCAGGATTATGTTCGGAACCGGACTTATCTCAGTGTTTGCAGTGGGGTGTGCATCATGCGGGCTTTCGTTCGCATCCCTTATCGGCATCTCTGCAGTTATAGCAATTCTTCCATTTGGAGGTATCGAGCTTTATATTTTGGCGATACTTATTCTTTTAATTTCACTTTTTTACAACCTAAAACAGCTCATTAAGGTATGTAAGATAGACTAAATCTATTACTTTTGGCAATTTGGGCAGTAGAATGTTCCGCGACCACCTAATTTTATGAATTCGATTTTAGTCTTACAATTTGGACATTCCCTTCCCTTCTTTCCATATACTAGACTGTATCTTTGGTAGCTTCCCTCGTTCCCGAGCACATTTACGTAGGATAGTTCTGAGGCGCCACCCTTTTCAAGACTTAATTTCATAACATCTATTACCGCTTCATAGAGATTTTTCATTTCATCGTCAGTTAGACTCTTTGCGCTTCTGCCAGGATCAATATTTGCCTTAAATAACGCGTCATTTGCATAAATATTGCCTATCCCCCCGATCCTGCTTTGATCCATAATAAGAGGCTTTATTTTCGTATTCTTACCACTTATGATTTCTCTAAACATCTCTAGGGTCAGCTCTTTCTCGTGCGAACCTTTTGAAATCGGTGGCTCGGGCCCGACAGTTTTGAAAAAGGGCAAATCCATAACATCTTTCGTTCTGACAACTTTTATCCATCCAAAACGTCGTTGGTCATTATAATAAAGCTTTGCGCCATGATCGAGCTCAAATATTACATGGGTAAAGTTGTTTGGAATGCTGCCTACCTTCGTCTTGGAGATTTCTATATCCTCCGTTTCTTTCCCGCGATAGATAAGTTGCCCTGTCATCTTTATGTGGATTGCCAGGGAATAGTCGTTGGACAAATTTAGAATAAGGCCTTTCCCCAGACGCCTTACGCCTGTAATTCTTGCACCGATCACATTCTTCCTTTCTCCAGTAAAGATCCTGGGCGCTTTCACTTCGATATCCAGGATTTTGTGGCCGACGACATATTTATCCAGCCCGCGGCGGATTGTTTCGACCTCCGGCAACTCAGGCATTTACTACCTCCTTAAATCCCAGACCAAATTCTTTTGCGGAGAACTTCTCAGCCTGGCTGCGGCATATCTTGGGGTCAAATTTCATAGTACCAAACTTTTTTATAGCCTTGTTCAGATTTTCAGGTGTATTTTTACCATAAAATAATCCTGTCTTTCCCTCTACTATGGTCTCTTTTACTCCGCCGCTTTCGTACGCTATAACCGGTGTTCCCGCGCCCATACTCTCGACTGGAGTTATCCCGAAATCTTCGTCATAAGACGCGAATATAAAAGCTTTTGCTTTTCTCATAAGCTCGAATTTGTTGTCATCATCCACTTCCCCAACAAACTCGATGTTATCCTTTGCCATCTCTCGCAGTTCCTGCTCAAATCCTGCAAATCCTTTCCCGAATATCTTCAAATGCTTGCCGTTTTTATTGAACGCTTTTATGATGACATCCGTCCCTTTTGCCCGTGCCATACGCCCTCCCGTGAGGTAATATTCCTCCTTGCGGCTAACTTTCGGACTCGGGATATTTACCGGAGGGTAAATAACTACTGCATCTCTGCGATAGAACTTCTCTATGCGCCCACGCACCTCCTGAGAATTTGCGATGAATTGATCGACGTTCTGGGAAGATCTAAAATCAACCATCCTAAGAAAATGATTTGCGATCATAGCAAGGGAGTAGACAAGCTTGTTCTTGGTCAAATCACGCGCAGTCTTGTAGCCATAAAGGTATCTAGGAGGGGTATGAGTGTAGGAGACCAACTTTGCGCCTTTTTTATTCAAGCTATTGGGGAAATACGCGCCCGTCTGGCTAACTATTATCAGATCGAAGCCTGCAAAATCAAAGCTTTTGAAGGCAAAATTCGAGATCAGACGCATAGGAGAGATTAGCTTTGCCTTAAATGGAACATATTGAAGAAATGATGTATGGATATCGTACTTTTCAAATCGCCTGCGGTGTGGGCCTAAATACTTGGGCAGAAAAACGGTCGTATAAATTTCTGCTTTAGGAAATATTTTAACAAGCTCCTCAAGCACCCTCTCTGCTCCACCGTATTCTTTGATATAGTCATGGACTATGGCTATTTTCATATCAGCTTCATCTGCTCTGCTTTCTTCTGCTGTTTTGTCTTCTCGATTCTCCCAAAAACTTCATCAACGCGTTTGGGAAGAGTTTTAAAGTCATATTTCTCGAATGCTTTTTTTAACCCATCTATGTCAATTTTTTTAAAATCCATGTCGGAAAAATCATGGGAAAATGGAACATCTGTGAGGATTTTGGCAAGGGTCTTGGCCAAAACAGCTGCTTCTGCACCATTTGTTAACTTATCCGCAAGACCTTTTTTCTTTGAAGCGATATCACCAAGATTTTTATAGATTTCCTCGATAGTTCCATATTCATTTATAAGTGTTGAGGCTGTCTTGGGACCAACTCCAGCCACTCCGGGATAGTTATCACTGCTGTCCCCCATAAGCCCCTTCAAATCCACGAACTGCGATGGAGAAATACCGTATTTTTCCCGCACTTTATCCGCATCAAATATCATAACCTCCGAAATACCCTTTACTGGGGCTATAATTTTTACTTTATTGTTAATAAGCTGGAGCATATCGCGATCTCCAGTCACAATATACGCCACTCCGCCTAGATCCTTTGCTTCATAAGCGAGGGTTCCTATTATGTCATCAGCCTCATAACCGTCAACCGCATAGCTGCAAATCTTTGCTTTTTGGAGAATCTCGATTATGATCTCGAATTGAGATGATAGTTCTGACTCCATCTTCGGCCTTTGAGCCTGATATCCTGCGTACATCTGTTGGCGAAAAGTAGGCTTGGGTCTGTCAAATGCTATCGCGATATGCGCGGGACGAAGATTTTCGATCATCTTAAAGGTCATCGCGAAAAAACCATGGACTGCGCCGGTTTGATTTCCTTTACTGGAGCTAAAATGAGGCAACGCGTGATACGCGCGGTGGACTATGGCTGACCCGTCAACGAGCATAAAGATGTCTTTATTTAGGTCTTCTTGCATTTAGCTATTATACATCAGTTAACTTTCTGTATCGCTGATACTGAGGTTAAGGTGATACTTTTCTCCCGTACCTTTCTTTCGAAAGACGAACGATTGTTTCTCTGTTGTCATTTTTAAGCGATGGCGGTGGAAGAGTTTTTGCAGGGAAAGGAGAAGAGCTCATTCCATCTATCGAAAGCTTCAGGACGATTTCATGCTTTCCCAGAGACACAAGATCGTTTTGAGTATAAATTCCGGCATATTCCTGCTGCAAGAGCGCTGCATCCCCTGCTCCGGTCACAAAGCTTACAAGCGTTCCTGCATTCCCGAAAATCGCCTTCTGGATAGTTATATCCAGTTGATCTATATATTGATTCGCAAGCGTTATCGCGAGCCTGTATTTTCTAGCCTCAGAAAGAATCTTTATGAAGGAGCTTGTCGCAAAATTCTGGAACTCATCGACATATAGGAAAAAATCCTGCCTATCCTCTTCCTTCATAAAAGCCCTATTCATTGCAGCAAGTTGAATCTGGGTTATTATCATGGCACCTAGAAGTGACGCGTTATCCTCCCCCAGTTTTCCCTGCGAAAGGTTGAGAAGAAGAATTTTTTTAGTATTCATTATCTCTTCAAGATCGATCGTTGATTTGGGACTACCGATGATATTTCTTATCATCTTACTCGATACGAATTGTCCTATTTTATTCTGAATTGGAGAAATAGCCTCGACCCTTAGCTTATCGGTCATCTTATCGAATTCATTGTCCCAGAAGTTTCTTATGACAGGATCTGTTATCTGAGGTACTACTTTATTTCTATAATCTCTCTCAGAAAGAATCCTCAGGGCATCAATAAGAGTCGTTCCTTCTATCTCAAGGAGTGAAAAGATAGTATTTCGTAGTATGTACTCAAGTCTTGGTCCCCACGAATCTGCATATATTTTTGCAAAAATTCCGACTATTCCCGAGGCTATGAGATCCTTATGCTGCTTATTTTTGATCTCCAGCACATTTAAAGAAAATGGCCTTTCGGTATCAAATGGCTCAAGGTAAACAACGTCATTGAGTCTTCTTTTAGGAATGTAGTCCAGAATCTGCTCGGTCAGATCTCCGTGTGGATCGATAATTCCGATTCCCCTGTCTTTTCTGATGTCATCTATCGCCATGTTGGCAATAAGAGTCGATTTTCCTGCACCGGTCTTTCCCATGATGTATACGTGTTTTCGTCTATCTTCATTTTTTACTCCAAAAATAGTATTGTTGTTTTTGAACTCAGTCTGAGCGAAAAAATTAACTTGTCTTTTCTCATCTTCAGAAAGGTTGAATGCTGTAGGCAAATTCTCAGGAGGCTCTCCTTTCAATGTCTTACCCCACGATATGTTCTTTATTCCAGCAAGAAGCAGTCCTGGTGGGTGCCACAATGTAGCAAGTTCCTGCGAGTTGAATATCTGATAACGCCTTTCAAACGTTGGACTTTCACGCTTGGTGAGCCTATTTAGAAACGTTCCTTTGCGGATAAGGGGCTTTTTCAACACCAAATGATTTCCCTCCCCGAGGGAAAATGTCCCAAAAGTTCCAGCGAGGTCATGGAGTTGTGGCAACGGAGACATACTATCTGAACTGACTGCAAGCCGTATTATCGCTTTACCACCTTGAAACGAAGCTTTTTTTACCATTTGCGCTTTTGGCAAGGCATATTCCACGGAAGGCCCCTCTTCCCCGCTACCGCCTTTTTTTACCTCGGTTGTCTGACGGACAATACTTGATTGCCAAGGAAAGGATGCGGGGGTAACCAGAATCTGAACCGCCATATTGATATCCTCCGACTGTTTTGCCATAAATCCGACCAGTGAAGTTAAAGGATCTATAGAAAAATCAGCATAAGTCTTAAGCGGCAAATAATATCTCTCATTTAGCTTCATCTCACCAATCGCTATGTTTTTTGCTGATAAAATATTTTTTAAAGGATCATCTGTTGAGCTGATAAAGGACACTGGATAAGAAGATGATATAAGGCTTGTCATATACTGCGCGCTTTGCGAGGGTACGGTTACATAAAAATGGATAGTCTTGTTGATAAGAAATAGCTCAAATGAAAAAACCGGAGGGGTTTTGAACATTCTCTTAAAAAGCGACACATGCGATGAAAGAAGGGAAGAAAATATCTGGGTTGCAGACTCTATCGACGTCTCGTCATCCTTTGCATTCCTGATATGAAGGTGAGTCAAATTTTGCATACAATACTTCTAGTATATCAGCTGCAGGAGGTTTTAAAAGCTTTTCGAGGAGGCAATCTTTTTAGGTGCTGTCTTTTTCATTTCGCCTTGCATAAGTTTTACGAATTCGTCAGAATCGAGGCTTTCTTTCTTAAGTAACGCCTGCGCGACAGCATCCAGACTTTTCCTGTTTTTAGAAAGCGCACTGACAGCTCTTTTCATCCCCTCGTCGAGGATCCTCATCACTTCACTATCTATCTTTCCATGCATACTCTCTGAAATCTTTGATGAATCACCATACATAGATACCGACTTCTCGACGTCAAGATTTATGGCTCCTAGATTACTCATACCGTATTCGATTACCATAGCGCGTGCAAGACTTGTTGCCTTTTCTATATCATCTGCAGCACCTGTTGTTATGTCATTTTTCGTAAACACCATCTCCTCAGCAGCACGCCCTCCGAGCATTGTCGCTATCTGCTCAAGAAGTCTAGTTTTTGTCTCGTGCACTCTATCCTGACTTGGGGGAATAAGAGTATGACCCAGACTCATTCCACGGCCTACAATGCTGATTCTATGTACTGGATCGGCATTTGGCATCGCGTATGACACGATTGCGTGCCCCGACTCATGGTAGGCAGTAATTTTCTTGTCCTGATCCGACTGCATTCTCTTTTTTTGAGGGCCCATCTTAACCTTTGTAGCAGCCTCTTCAAGATCTTTTTCATCGATATCGTTCTTGCTGTGTCTGGCCGCAAGAATCGCGGACTCATTCAACATATTCTCCAAATCTGCCCCAGTAAATCCAACTGTACGTTTTGCAACTGCCTCCCAATTCACGGACTTTTTAAAAGGTTTTCCTTTAGAATGAATCTTTATGATTTCACGTCTTCCCTCTATATCCGGATAGCCCACAACAATACGCCTGTCAAATCTTCCAGGGCGCACCAGCGCGCTATCCAAAATATCAGGCCTATTCGTTGCGGCAATCACCACGATCTGCTCACGTGGAGTGAATCCGTCCATCTCAACTAGTATCTGGTTTAGTGTCTGCTCCCTCTCATCATGCCCCCCCATCATACTGCCTCCACGGGTACGCCCTATCGCATCGATTTCATCTATAAAGATAATAGCTGGCTGGCTTTTTTTTGCGTTATTGAACAGGTCACGGACACGAGCGGCTCCTACTCCAACAAGCATTTCCATAAATTCACTACCTGCTATCGAGAAAAACGGGACTTTCGCCTCCCCAGCGACAGCGCGAGCAAGGAGCGTCTTTCCGGTTCCTGCAGGACCGACCAAAAGTACCCCTTTGGGAGTACGTGCCCCGAACTTATTATATTTTTCAGGGTGTTTTAGAAAATCCACAACCTCTGACATCTCCTCTTTAGCTTCATCAGCCCCAGCAACGTCGTTAAATGTTACCTTTGGAAAAACTTTATTGAATGCTTTCGCTTTGCTGCCTCCAAACGAAAATATATTTTCCTGTGAACCCTTCGCCTGTCTAAAAACAAAATAGAAAAACCCGATGATTATCAGTATCGGTAGAAAAGCGGTAAGAACCCCTACAGCCGTATTTATTCCGGAATTATCTTTGATAGTGATTTTTGTCTCTGAAGGAGAAACACCAGCATTCTGCAAAACCTCATAAAGAGATGCTCCGGGTTCTTTATTGCTTGCAGCTTCTTTTCCGTCGTTATACTTTACCTCCAAAGAATTGTCACTTACAATTATTTCCTCTACTTTACCTTCATTCACATCAGAAATAACCCTTGAAAGCGGAATATTTTCCTTCGCACCCTCTCCACTGATATCAGAAAATCCGAGAGTTATTATGAGTAGAAAGATAAAAAGTGCTCCATATAATATGAAGTCTTTCCATCCAAGCCTAAAACCGAGCTTGCTTTTCTTTTTAGAGTTTTTTGATTGCAATTTCATTAAATTATTTGGGAAGAGCAGGAACTCTACTTCAAAATGTAGAAAGGTGATTATAACACATATGAACCTGATTTTTAAGCTTTCTTGACGGGAACTGGATCAAATCCTCCTTTTGAAAAAGGATGACATCGCAAAATCCTTTTCGTCCCCAGATATAATCCTTTAAAGACGCCAAATCTGTTGATGCTTCCTATCATATAGTCCGAACATGTCGGGCTATACCGACACGACACCTCAGTCAGCGACAGCGCCTTCAATGCTGGAAGCTCAAATACTTCGGCTTTCTGATAGATTTTAATAAGCGAAATTATTATTTTTTTCATGCTGTTTCACGTTTTACCATGTCTGTAAATTTTTCAACTATCTCCTCTTCTTTGACTAACACATTTTTTACCTGGGAAAAATATGATCCCTTCCTGACGTGCTCTAAAAGAGCTTCCAGTTTTTCTTCCTCACCCTGAAGTATCGCCTCCACACGACCGTCTTTGAGATTTCTTACCCACCCAGTAATCCCCATCTTCTTTGCTTTTCTTCTCACGAAGACGCGGAATCCTACACCCTGCACAAAACCTGAAATATATAAATGGATCTGTTTCATAAATTGAAGTTTTTAGGCAAGGCCCATCTTTTCCCTTACTTTCTTAACTGTTTGCCTTGCGACATCTCTTGCTTTTTCATTTCCTTCGGAAATTATTCTATCAACGAGTTCTTGATTGTCCTCAAACTCTTTTCTCTTATCCTGAATGGGTTTTAGTTCGCTAAATATAGCCTCAGAAAGGTCTCTTTTGATATCACCATATCTTACTCCTTCGTTAAGATACATTGTCTGGAGTTTTTCTCGTTTTTCTTTTCCTTCAAAGAGCTCAACGAATTCAAAAAGACTTTTTACTCCCCCTAATATCTCGTTGCCTTTCCCGCTATCAGTAGGAATTTTGGCAACCTTTGAACTTATTTCTTCCAAATTATCTGTCAGATTTATAAAAGAACCTTCTACACTTTTACTCATCTTCCCCTCACCAGTAAGAGATGGGACATACTCACCTTGAGTTTTAAATCGCTGTGGCTCCGGAAAATCAGTACCATAGTCGCTATTAAATCGTCTAACGATCTCTCTTGCTACTTCTAGATGCGGCTCCTGATCGATTCCGACAGGCACGAGTCCTGCTTTATAGATCAAAATGTCTGCTGCCATAAGCGTCGGGTAATTAAGGAGCGCAAGTGTCGCATGTTCAGGGTATTGCTTCACCTTATCCTTGAATGTAGGCAGATGCTGCATCTTCGCGATTGTCGTGACAGATGATAGATAGAATGCGAGCTCCAAGTGCTCATTTACCTCACTTTGCTGAAAAATAACAGATTTTTGTGGATCTAGTCCTGCCGCGAGATAATCCAGAATTACCTCTCGTCTGTTTTTTCTCAATTCCTCAACACTATAGGGAGTTGTAATAGTATGAACATCCGCAACCATATAAAATGTCTCGTACTCTTCGTTGTTTTGGAGTTCAAGCATACCTTTTACAGCTCCCAAATAGTTTCCTAAATGAAGTCTTCCTGTTGCTCTTATTCCTGATAAAACTCTCTTTTTCATAGTTATATTGTACTATTCTAAACTGAGATGGGCAATTTTAACTATTCACCCAACTCCAGTTCGATGTTTGGCTCAAGATCTCCACTTCTTACTGGAAAATCTCCAGCCGCATCCATCATAAAACCAACGTACGTAATTCCCGACATCTCAGGCTTGCCAAAAACAGTATTTGACTCAACTTTCCCGTCCCGTGCTGCGACAAACGGGTGTCCTAATTCTGTCGTTCCATATATGGCTTCAATGGGTCCGTATTTTTTTTCCATATTTTTTCACCTCCTCTCAATTAAAAAACCCTTGCAAAACTCCAATATAAATTGGAATCTTACAAGGGCCTTAAAGGATCGGCGGTGCCACCTTGCTTTACCTACAAAAAATGCTCCCTCTTGGGAGCACGTCATAGATCTTATTCATGACGAGCTCCGGATTTCTCCGACATTCGTTACGGTCTTTTACGGTTTCGTCTCCGTGGGTGATTTAGACCCCGGCTCCCTGGTTCCATCCCTCCAGATCAAAGCTTTATGGCAAAATTATAATTAAGGTTATCTAATTTGTCAAACCAAAAACCTCTTCTTTGAACTTTTCTCCACGGTCTTTATAGTTTTTAAACATATCAAATGACGCGCAGGCGGGAGAAAGAAGAACCACATCGCCAACTTCGGCGATTTTTGAGGCTTCCTTTATGATTTCTTCCATGCTGGAACAGTTCTCTATAATCTCTATCGAATCACTATTTATATCCTCTTTTATCCTCTTCCACTCTTCTCCTATCCCGATGATTGCTTTTACCGATGAAGAATTTGAAATAACCTCACCTAATTCTGAAAAGTTGCTATTCTTACTCGATCCACCGAGTATAAGTATTTTGGGATTGTCAAAGCTTTCGATTGCAGCAATCGTCGTCTCTGGGGTCGTTGAGAATGAGTCATCATAGTACCTAACTCCACGGACAGTTGCGGCAAGTTCGATCCTATGAGAAAGACCCTTAAAGGACTTAAGAACTGGGATAATAGCGCGCATGTCAGCACCTGCCAGAAGAGAGGCTATGACCGCAGCAGCAGCGTTCTCCCAATTATGCTTTCCTGGAAGCAGAAGATTCTCCATGTCAAAAATCTCCTTGGTGTTCCCACTCATCTTGAGCATCATTTTTCCGTCTTTCACAAAACATCCTTGGTCAAAAACCTCATTCTCGCGGCTCACCTTGTAGGTAGCTGCCTCACCTTCAACATCTGATTCGCTGCTTGCGGGATAGTCTTGATTTACTATCGCAAAGTCTTGTGGACCCTGAAATCTGAATATATTCCTCTTTGCATCTATGTATTCATAAACATCCTTGTGGTAATCGAGATGCTCGTTTGTCGTCATAAGCATCACTGCAATATGGGGACTTTTATGCAGATCCTGTAGTTGAAAACTCGACATCTCCAAAACTACCCATGAATCCTGATCAAGATTGTCGATGAAGGAAAATGGTGATTCGCCTATGTTTCCGCCCAGATAGACGTCTTCTCCATTCTCCTTTAGGATCTCGTAGATAAGGCTAGATGTGGTTCCCTTTCCTTTTGTACCTGTCACGCCAATTATCTTTTTCGTGGGGGTAAGATCGAAAAAGAGCTTCGTTGCGGATGTGATTGTTCTGTCTTTTTTTCTCGCATCCTCCAAAAATGGCTCTGACAATCTTATTCCTGGAGATCTGATAATTATGTCAAATGAAGAAATCTCATCTTGGCTATTTGTATATAAGGCACCTTTCTTTTCGACTTGCTCAAATCCTTCCAAATCGCTTTTATTTTTTCTATCATACACGCTAACTTCTATTCCCTTATCTAAAAGATAACTTGCTATGCTTTTCCCCTCAACGCCAAACCCTAGAACCACTATCCTTTTGTTCTTTAGCTGCTCTATCGATTTTATTCCTAGTTCTTGTGCGCTAATCATAATCTACCTTATCTACATTTTTAATATTAAATCCCAAAAGTTCCTCAGCTACATCTTTAAACATTGCAGCCTCACCTGTGGTGAAGTAATGATCTTCATCTTTTTTGTCGGAAAGCATATTCTCAAGCCTCAAGACTTCTTTAGTACGCCTACTGACAGCTCCTCCCGAATCCAGTAGCACTACGCCTCCACCTACTATTTTTTGGATCTTATCACGCAGGAATGGATAATGAGTACAACCAAGCGCGATAGTATCAACTCCCTTTTTTACCAATTCCGGCAATATCCGATTCAGGACCTCATCTATTTCAGGATTGTCTAAATTGCCTTTCTCGACCAACTGCTCAAGGTTACTGCCACCAACCAGCTCGACATCAAGATCCGGAGCGAATCTTTCGACCAAATCCCTCAAATATTCGCTTTTTGCGGTCGCAGGAGTTGAAAAAACTGCCGTTTTTTTTGTTTTAGTATATTTTTGAAGCTGCTTTATCACCGGAACCGTACCGATTATGGGAAAATCATATTTTTTTCGCATCTCTTCTATTCCATAGACAGTTGCCGTGTTGCATGCAAGAACTACTGCTTTTACATTCTTTGACTTAAAAAAGTCCAAAGCTGCAGTCAAAAGCTCTATAATCTGCTCTTTAGTCTTTCCCCCATAGGGGACATTCTTTTGATCCCCGAGAAACACAAAGCTCTCGTCAGGAAGTTCTTTAAATAACTCTCTGAGAATAGAGAGCCCTCCTACTCCTGAGTCAAATACGCCAATCGGTTTGTTATTCATGAAGCTATTACTCGCTCGCTTTTTAGTAGCTGGAGTGAGATTTGAACTCACGACCTTAGCCTTATGAAGACTCTGCTCTAACCACTGAGCTACCCAGCCATACCAGGCCCTTATTTTAACATTTTAAGCTAGAGAATTAAACAAAATAGAGCTTTTTATTCATAAATGGTATCAGGGCGAGGATTAAGGCGTGTTCGTAGTATTTTGACCTATCTATAAGGTTTTTAGTTAAAAATCCCACCGTGCCCCCTTTTTTCTTCGAATTCGAGGCTTTAAATACTATATCAGTCGCCTCCCCCAGTTCTATTCCACTTTCGATAAGACGGCTTATTTCTGCCGGAAGTATAAATATGCCAGTCTTTGATTTTCCGAGGATTCCGTTGACATTTCTGATACTTATCCAAGCAAAAGAATCATAAATATCTCCCTTTTTTTCCACACCTCCCTCAATTCCGACAAAATAATCACCGTTCATACTCTTTGCAGCCGCAAGGCTCCTATTTTCTGCACCCTTTAATGTCTCTTTATCAGTCATGGGCTGAGGAGATACGCCCGAATCAACATTAAGTGATTTGAATACCAATTTTCTACCGCGAAAAACCTTACCAAATGCACTTTTTACTGCTTTTACTTTGGCTGGATTTTCTGAGGCTATTACTATTTTCACAACTAAATTATATTACTTACTCGCAAAATTGTAGCTATTAATTTATAATTCACATTAATTCTCTAGTAAAATTTCACTAGAAATTTTAAAGAGGAGGAGTCGGATAGTGGCCCATTCCACATGCTTGGAAAGTATGCGTGCGCAAGCACTCGCGAGTTCGAATCTCGCCTCCTCCGCAAGCTAATTTGGAAGTTTTTCTATCTGTGGCAGCGCTTTTTTAAATATATCTTTTTCTCCCTTATGGGTAAGTGTCTCAAGTACTCTTTCTGATTCGACCCATTCTACCTCTTCCATCTCAAAATCGTGATCCGTTATATCACCACCGATATACTTCATTATGAAGTAATAAACGGTCTTTTTTCGTCTTTCTCCATCCCACGCGTACCAGAAAGTAGTTGGCTCTAAAGCCTCCTGTATCTGCCCCAACGCTCCTGTCTCCTCTTTTACCTCACGTAAAGCTGCATCCTCCTTACTTTCCTTCTTATCGCGGTCTATAAGACCCTTAGGAAAAACCCAGCCCTTGTGGTACGAGTGTTTCGCGAGTAAAACAAATAGTTTGTTTTTTTCTTTTTTATAGACAACTCCCCCAGCGCTAAATTCGAATTTCATAATTAAACCATTCCCTGAGATACATCGAATTCATAAGCTTTTTTGACTGCTTTTGCGATAGCTGGAACAACAGACTTATCCAGAGGAGACGGCAAAATATTTTCCACTGTAGGCTTATCTACAGATTGAGCTAGTGCGAAAGCTGCCATTATCTTCATGTGATTTGTGATAGTTTTTGCTCGGGCATCGAGGGCTCCACGGAATACACCCGGAAAGGCCAGCACGTTATTTACCTGATTAGGAAAGTCTGACCTACCTGTTCCGACTATAAAAGCTCCTGCTTCTTTTGCTTTATCAGGCATTATTTCCGGTATAGGATTTGCCATCGCAAGGATGATTGCTTTCTCATTCATCTTCTTTATGAACCTTGGATCAAATATTTTTCCTTTGCTTACCCCTATAAAGACGTCTGCATCCTCTATAGCATCAGAAAGTTTTCCCTCCCTGTTCTGCCTATTTGTGATACTTGCAAGCCTCATTTTATAGGGATTGTTCTGAATATCAGACCGTGTCTTGTTTATTATCCCCTCACTATCACAAACGATTATTTCACGGACAGGCTCGCAAACCTTCGGATCGTATCCGACACAAAGCAGAAGGTTTGCGATAGCAGTCCCTGCAGCTCCTGCTCCATTTATGACCACCTTTAAATCCGTAAGCTTTTTTCCAGCAAGTTTTGCTGAATTTATAAGAGCCGCAAGAAGAACGATTGCAGTACCATGCTGGTCATCATGAAAAACTGGAATTCCTACTTTTTGGAGTGCGTCCTCTATCTCGAAGCATCTGGGAGCTGAGATATCCTCCAAATTCACACCACCAAAGACCGGCGAGATATTTTTCACCAGATTTATTATCTCAAATGAATTTTGAGTCTTAACAGTTATCGGGAAGGCGTCAATATTTGCATATTCCTTAAATAAAATCGCCTTTCCTTCCATAACAGGAATTGCCGCATAAGGCCCGATATTCCCCAAACCCAATACCGCAGAACCATCAGAGACAATAGCAACTGAGTTGTGCTTTATAGTAAATTCATAGGCCTTGCTTTCATCTTTGGCTATTTGCCGCGACACCTCAGCAACTCCTGGGGTATAAACCCTTGACAAATCTTCACGTGTTTTTACCTCAACTTTTGATTTTATCTCAAGTTTCCCTCTTTTTCTTTTATGAAGAGTTATAGATTCTTTATATATATCAGCCATACTTTATCTTATTTATTTTTATGTAAAATTCCAAATGAATTTTAAGTTGCGGAGAGTACAGGATTCGAACCTGTGAATCCGACGAGCGGATCGAGTTTTCGAAACTCGCGCAATTGACCACTATGCGAACTCTCCATATGCGTCCCCGAGTGGGGTCGAACCACCAACCTTTGGATCCGCAATCCAATGCTCTATCCATTAAGCTACGGGGA
>Ga0265293_10002100_pt1 | contig 41378 bp, 45 predicted proteins | sample Munlanlewell138R_FD_192505 | JGI IMG/M metagenome (GOLD analysis project Ga0265293, IMG submission 192505) | Leachate microbial communities from a municipal landfill in Southern Ontario, Canada - Leachate well 138R | ecosystem: Engineered > Solid waste > Landfill > Unclassified | place: Canada...
GGCAAGACCGAGCATTGGTGGTGTATCGATGATCACATGATCGTAATGTTGTTCGCAATCTGCCAGAAAGCGCGAAAGATCAGCTTGTGTGAGCAGTTCGGCGGCGCTGTTCGGGATTGCGCCGGACGGCAGGAAGCTCAGGCCTTCAAAATCGGTTGGCATCACCGCGTCGCGCCAGTCTGTCTCGCCTTCGAGATAGTTCGACAGTCCCATTTCGTTCGATACGTTTGCGAACTTATGGATGGATGGCGATCGCATATCAGCGTCGATTAGCAGCACCCGCTTGCCGGTTCGACTGAGCACAAGGCCTAGTGCCCAGGCGGTGACGCTCTTACCCTCACCAGACCTTGTACTCGCTACTGTAACGCTCTTCGGAAATCCTCCCGGGGCTGCGAAGGCAAGCGACGAACAGGCATTAAGGTAGGCTTCATAGACATCCGACTGGCTATCTGCGAGTACATCGATAACATCGCCTTTTGCGAGCAGCGGCACGCTTCCGACAACCGGCAGGTCGAACAAGTGCTCGACCTCCGAGGACTCATGGACACCTTCGTCAATCTGCTCGAGGCCAATGATGGCAATCGCGGACAGGACTACGCCGATCGCCAGCGCTACCGTCAAGTTGAACGGCAGATTGGGTGAGCTTGGTCCGCCCGGCGTCCGAGCTGGATCGACAATGACCACCTGGCTTGCACCGACTGTCCCTGCCACCCCAATTTCCTTGAAACGTTGCAGCAGCGCATCGTACAATTGGCGGTTGGTATCAGCCTCGCGCTGATAGATGTTGTATTGGACGGTATTGCGTTCCTGGGCGTCAAGTTCCGCCTTCACCTCTGTCAGCTGATCACGCAAGGTCTGCTCACGAGAGAGGGCTTCCTCATAATCACGATGAAGGTTGTCTACGATCCTCTTGCTTTGCCGCGCGATCGCCGCATCCAGCGTTTCGATCTGCTGCTCGACTTCCTTGGCAGGTAGATACCCGGCTGTGTGTTGCACCATCAGCTTGGCATATTGAGCAGCGAGTCCGGTCCGCTGCTGGCGAAGCGAGTTCAAGGTCGGATCGAGGCTTGCCTCGGCCGTGTCCTGCATTCTCGCAGCTGCCGCAATCCGCGCCTCCACGGCTCGATTGAGGGCCGACTGCAGCGCACTAAGGCTGGACTCGACCAGGGTCGTGCCGGCCTGAGTACGGCCATCGGCGCCTACCGATTGGTTGAGCCGCACGATTCCCGTTCGGGATGCGAAGGTGATGGCCTGGCGTTCGGATTGCTCCAGACGCTCACGTAATACCTTCAGTCGCTCTTCCAGGAATTTTCGGGCTTCCGCGGTTGAGGCGTATTGCTGCTCTATTTGCGCATCGATGAATGCGCGGGCCCATTCATTCGCTACTCGCGCCGACAATGATGGAGAGCGACTGGTATAGCTGATGTTGACCAGACTCGCTCCTTCCACCGGCTGTATCTGCACATTGGCGAGTAGCAGGCCAACCGCTCTGCTTTTGCGCCAATCCGCGAGCCGGGACGACGACATGGCATCCGCGGTCGGCATCTCCACCCCATGCGCGGCGAAAAACGCATCACTGTTTGCGAGGTTCAGCGATTCTGTCACCCGTTGTGCCAACGGTCTGGTCGTGAGCAGCGCATATTGCGTCGCGTAGAATTCACGGGTCTGACCCTGGTCGTTATCGATGCCTTGAACGTTCGTAATGCGCTTCTGCTCGCGGCTAATATTTATTTGGGCGGTAGCCTTATACTGCGGCGCCATGAGCAACGTCACGACGATGCCGCAGATTACGGCAAACCCGATTGCCCCAATAGCGATCCAGCGCCTGCGAATAAGAATACGCCAATATTGAAGCACTAGCGGACGCATCGTGTGACCGGTCAACGGCGGCTCGCTCGCCACGATACCGGGACCCTGCATTGGCGCCGGCACATTTCCGGAAGAATGGTCCATCATTAAAGGCCCTTGAGTAGCAGGATGATGGGACCGGAAAGAAGCGGTGACATCGTGATGAAATCGCGAAAAATTCGACGTGCACGAGAATCGTCGACGCTGACCACGTCGCCGGCGAAGACCTCGGGATCGGGATAGCGCCCCTGTCCGATTGCCTTCAGATTGTATAGGGCGGCATAACGTTCGCCGCCGACTTCCCGGAATATCACGACGCTGTCCTCGTCGCTGAATTCGGTCGTTCCTTTGGCCAGAGTGATTGCGCGCAAAAGTGTCAGCCGGCCTATCACTGGATAAAGGCCGGGACTGCGGACCTCGCCGGTGACCGTAATCATCTGGCTGACCATGTCGGTCACATTGACGGTCACCTGCGGATTGCGCAGATACTTGCCGCGCAAGCCGTCCTTGATCTTATCCTCGATCTGGAAGGGCGTAAGTCCGGCTACGCGAATGATCCCGACCAGCGGAAACGAGATACGACCGCCGGCATCGACTTGAACACCGACATTGGCGAGTTCGGGAATCGCCAACACTCTGATCTCAAGTCTGTCGAACGGGCCGACATGGTAAGGCCGCTCATCTTCATCGTAATCCGAAACGTCAGGGGTCGGAAGGCTGCTGCTTTCAACCACCGTCACGACCTGGGGACGGGCATTGTCCAGTGAGTGGCCAGCACAAGACGTCAGCAGCAAAGCCAGAACCGCCGTGAGATGACGGCCCATCACTCTCTCAGTATTGATATAATTCATGCGTTTATGAAATTTTCTTATGTTGATCGGCTTGCTCGAGATCTTCGCCTCTCGGCAAAGGTAGCCAAAGAGCGGCGGTCGCCAGCAAACATACCAAGGAGGGTGTGCGAAGCGGATAGTCGAAGAGACTGGCGACCATCAGCATTCCGATAATGACGACTCCGAGCCGGAAGTGGTCTTCACAGGCACCATATCGCTGATGCTTCGCCAGGCAGATCATCCGCCGGACGGCCAATCCATAAAACGCGAGCCCCGCTGCAAGCAGCACAAGGCCAGGAAGGCCTCCCGTCATCAGAAGATCGAGCCAATCGCTGTGCGCCTGGTTGCGATAGGTGAACGAGAGCAGACTGGACGGCTCGTGCAATAGAAAGATCTGTTGAAACGATCCGATCCCGGAACCCCACGGAAAGTAATCGCTCCAATTAGCCAGAATGACGCTCCACACCGGAAATCGCCCGCCGCTCCCCAACGGATCGGCCTCGAACCATCGCTGCACCGCTTCGGCGCGCGTCATTGCCAGCGCCGCGAAGACGACCGCGAAAACCGCAACGCAGAGCATTACATGGCGACGCAAATGCATCCGGGGCCGAGAATTCCGCAAGCCCGGATGATACGGCTGTGCGTGGTACAACCACGGCACTGCAATCAAACCCATGATGCCCAGCAAAAGGCCCGCACGCGAACCCGTCACGAGGATCAAAGGTACTAACACGACCCCGGCCGCAGCCGCCACCGACAAGCGCATCCGGCTGCTCAGCAAACCGCCGCGACCCGATGCGAAGATCGCCAGCATGGGGAATAGACACGCCAGCAGCAGCGCCTGATGGTTGCGATTGGCAAAAAGCCCCACACCGGCCGGCTGATTGGAGACGGCATAGAAATAGAGCCAGCGCATCTGCCCTGGCGCAATCACCTGCAGATATCCGATTAGTCCGGAGAGTAGGCCGGCTATCAGCCATAACGTCAGCAATCCATGGCGTGTGCGAGCGGCCGTGCTGGTGCCGGACACCAGCACGGCTATCGGAAGCAGGATCCACCATAGGCTGTTGCAGGTCGCGATTGGCGTCATTGTCAATGGCCGCCACAATCCCGTCATGGCCATGGCCGCGTCGATATCGGTGATGATTTCCCGACCTGGCAGCGCACGCCAAACCGCTGGGGGGAGCGGCACCAACTGCAACGTAATGAGACACAAGGCGCCTAACGCGATACCCAACTGCCAGCGATAAGGACGAACCTCGCCTGTGCGAACATTCCACAGCGCGCAGGCGAACGCGACCACACCCAACGGCCGCAAGACGATAAGAGAGGAAACATCAGCGCGTGGACTGCCACCGAGTAAAATAGCCGCCACCACCGATGCATATAGCACCAACCCTGGAGCCGATATTCGGCGCAGCCGCTCCATCCGGCGCATTGCAACCCGCGACCTTCCGAACCTACTGAACAAGGAACCCGTTGCGATTCAAGCTGACAAGCTACCGCACTCCGGGTGAATCACTCTCGACCCGAAGCGCAAACATCTCGAACGTCGGGAGCCCGCCCGCCCCACACACTTCACAGAAAGCACCCCAAAGGGTACCGGATGCCGGACCAGTCTGGCTCGGCAGCAAGGCCGCAACCGCAGCCTTCACAAAAACATCAAATCTGGACAGATCAGGGGCTGTCCGCGTTCGCCCCCCCGACCGAGGCAATCAGACCCGCAGTCGCGGCCAACCCGAGAAAGGCGTAAACCAACGTGGTCATCGTTGAAGCAGCGCCCCCTGCGGAGACCACCGCAGCACCTTCACCCGGAGGCGGCACAGCAACCGGAAACCGCTGGCCCGCTAGGCACGCCAATAACACTTGCTCGCCTGATTTCTGACAATTGAGAATCGGGGCGGAATTGGGTGACAATGCCGCGGCGGCGCTTTGCGCATGTGCCGTTGCCGGAAGAAGCAGAAGGGCACCTGCAATCAACACCTTCTTCATGGATTCAACCCCATCCACAAGCCTGCTCCTAATATGCAAATCTAATATTAATACTAACCTTTCCCGTCAATTGCCGCGAGTTACGCCTCAAAGAATAAATGCGCCATTCTGGCGATAATTCCTCCTACGTACTCCACAGCTGCTCCAACCTACTCGACCATTCGATCGATACACGGCGAACTGTCGATCTGGCTGCGCATCCGAGCGAATGCTATCGGTTGCGCTCTCCATCGAGATTAGTTCAGCGGCTGGACGGCGGCCACAGGTGCAGAAATCGAAATGCTACCCATCGCCTCAAGCAAAAGCCGCACCCGTCCGGCGCTGTCCGCGCGCTGAACCTCCCCCAGAAAGTTTGCGAATGGTCCGGTTGTTACGCGGACCTTGCGGCCGACCGTCAAATCTGATGACTGCCATTCAATCATCTCACCCGTACAACGCTCGATCATCGCGGCCATCACCTGGTCAGGCACAGCACACGGCCTGCCATCTCCGCCCGTCAGGATCGAACGTACACCGATTGTGCCATTTATCGGCCGCCATGGAGTCCAATCGGAATCGAACTGCACGAAGATATAGGTGGGAAATAATGGCGCCTTGACGTCACGCGTCTTGCGCGCGTGCCGAACCGTCCTAAAATAGCTTGGAAGAAATGTTTTGTAACCTTGCCTAATTAGATTGTGCTTAGCCACAACTTCAGAGTTTGGCTTTGTATTAACAACGTACCAATCCATACAGAATAATATCCCTAATCCGTCCCGAGCGTTTCGTATTGACCCGCTATTTGGTCGACGTAGGATGCGAATGCCTGCAAACCCTGATCGGACAACTCGACGAGTTCGCGGCGTCGGTCCGCTGGATCTTGCCAACAGTGAACAAATCCTCGCGCACGGAGATCCTTGACCCAGCGGAGGGACGTGCTCGAGGGCACACCAGCCTCTATCCCGACGTAGGAAATCTGCAGTGGACGGTCATCGAGGCGAGCGATGAGAAGATCCAGCAACATGTCCCAGGCCGGATCTGAAAACAGGTCTGCCGGAAAGAAGCTCGTCCTGAGCCTCCGCCAGGAAATAATCGTGGCGACCGTCTGTCGAATTCGAGCTTTGACAGGCTCTTTCATGTCGTTAGGCGACTTGCTGTGCGACCGCTGGCCAAGCTCGGCGGCATCGGTAGTGGTTGGCACCATGAATCGATAGAATCCGCTGGTTGCAGGCCTTCCCGGGTGCTGGGGGAATGGGAAGGCCGCCGCATTGCTGCGACGACCTTCCCGGGGCGGGTTGGAGTCAGGGGTCATAAGTCCAACCCTGGGCGGCTGTGAAAGGTGACGAGTTTGCCAAGTCGGAGGCAAGAGCCGAGGCGCTCACATCCGGGCGAGCCGGTGAAATTGACCGCGGGCTGGACGCGGATAATGGAACTGGACGGGCCGCAGCGACTTAAGCGCTGATTCGCAGCCCGAAGCGCGCGGACGATTTCTTGCATAGGCCGCACTCTCGAGCCATCGCCAAGCCACCGAAGCGGCGATTCCAATCGAGTCACAGCAGCCACCACAAAATTGCGCCGCCCCAAAACAAAATGGCCCCAAGAAGGCTACATGGAAGCCAGACGGGCGGATTGTCGGGAACGAAGCGGGGGCGATCACGCTCGAATCTCATGATTCAGAACCACCCGAACCCGTTGACCTCCCAGCCCTGAAACAGGCCCTGAACTCCCGGAGCGCCTCCAGCCGAGCGACGTCATCACCCATGCGCCAAGTCCGAACGCGTGTTGGTTCGCCCAAAAAATGCCCTTGTTGCCACTGGGCTCCGGCCGATCGCGCAATTTCAAAAAGTGCCTCAGTCTGTGCGCATTCCACAATCACCACCGGGGCCATGGCGGTCGCAAGCCCAACGAGATGATTGAAGGCCGCGCGGTTCTCGTCCGAGAGCTCGGCACGCTGGAGGAAGAAGCCGTCGATTTTGACGATGTCCGGTTCGAACGCCAGAAGTTGCCGGATGGATGCATGGCCAGAGCCGAAATCGTCCAGGGCGATGTGACAGCCTAGCTTGCGCATCCGCGCCGCGAAGCTGTTCGCCTCGCCGATCGAAGAAAACCGGGCGGTTTCGGTGATCTCCAGCACGAGGCGCGCAGCAACGTCGGGACGCCGCGCCAAGCGCTCCGCTATGTCATCCCACCAATTGTCAAAGACCGCGCTCTGGGCCGATATGTTCACTCCCAGGACAACGGCGGAATAGAATTCCAGCTGATCGATCACCCGATTGACGATGTGATGGTCTAGCGGACGAATGAGACCTAGCCGTTCAAGCGCGAGCACCAGTCGTGATGTTGATTTACGTTCGCCATTGTCGCCAGTCGGCCAGAGCAAGCACTCGTTGTACAAGACATTGCTAAAGCTGGAGCTGCTGCGGACGGGCTGCCACGCCAGAGGAACGCAGCCGCGCTCGATCTCCTCAAACAGCTCTACGACATCAGCCATGTCGCACCGATAGCGGCGCGCCCATTCATCGTCGGCGATGGCGGGTTCGCCCGGAAACGGGACGCGGGCGAGTGCGGCCATAGCCCCGCCAGATAGGGTGGACACGTCCCTCGATCGGCCTGATCCATCCAAATTGCACCATGAGCCCGACACCGAAATGTGGACCGTTTCACGCTCCGTGCGGATCGGGAGCAGCGCCAGGGTTGTAGACAGTGCATAAATGAAGTGTGCGCAGGCCTCGTCGATGGGCCCGCCCCCCAACAGCGAGCGCTCCCAAACAAGCGCACTTATGAATCCTCCGCCCTCATTCATGACGAGGCCGCCATCGCTCACGAGTTCGGTCATTATCCGAACCACCTCATGAACGGCTTGGCACGCAGCAGCCGGTCCGAATGCGCGATCTAGCTGGTGGTAATTGTCAACACGAAACGCAAAGTGGAGTTCGTACCCGGTTTCAGCATGCGGTTGTCGCGGTTTGAACGGATGAATCGTCGCGCTCGCGCGCTCACTCTTTCGATCCAGACCTTGCCCCATATTCGCCCCCACTAACCCGACGGTGTGATTGTCCGAGTCTGGGACGGAATAGCCAAAACTGTATCAGGCGGCAAGATAGGATTGAATCGAGCTGGAGAAACCAAGGTTTAACGCCCGGTTTTGCCTCGCCGTAGCTGACCATGGCCATCTCCTCAGCCGGAGCGAGATCCGGTTCGGGGGAGCCTGACACGGGACCGAAGCCGTCGCCCGCGGGGCACGAGTCAGATCGCCGATCCGGCCGGGCGGAATGTGCCGAGGACGGCTGCCTTCGCTTTCGAGGTGATGATTTTTCCGACGGTTCCCCCCAAAGGCGGGACGCGAGTTCTCGCTCTTCAGGTCCCATGGCGCTGGTGTAGATGGCAGTCGTCTTGATATCCGCGTGGCCGAGCCAGCGCTGAACGAGATTCAGCGGCACGTTTGATTGAATTGCACGTACAGCGAACCCGTGCCGCAATCCTTTCGGCGTCGCGTAGCTACCTTCAATGCCAGCAGCGTGCATTACCTCACAGATCCGACGATACCCCGTCATGCGCGACCAGGGCCATAGCCGCTCAGGCGATAAAATTCCTGCCCTCAGCCACTGCTGCAGTCGGCCAAGGAGGTCGGACGGAAGGGGGATCGCTCTGAACACCTCCTTCCCACGCTTCTTCAAACATCGAATAACAACTTGTCTTGCTTCGAAATCAATGCTCATTTCAGTAAGGGAGAGCGCTTCGGAAATGCGGCACCCAGTGACTGCCATCATCCAGCAGAATCCGTAGACGGAATCCTCTCTTTGTTTTGCAGATGTTAGGAAGGATTGGATTTCAGAAGCAGTTAGATACTTCCGCTGTCCTTCCCGATTATAGACTCCCCACTGCACGTTCTGTCGATCCCCTGTCTGATGCGAATTCAGTCGGGGCCGGGTAGCCACGTCAACGGCGCTTGCGAAGCCCTGCAGCGGAGGTGCTGATACAGTTTTGGCTATTTTGTAACAGGGATTTTCCTTTTGAGTCATTGACTTACTCCGGATTGAGTGCGCGGATGGATGAACCGCCTCATGCAGTCGTCCCTCGTCGCGCCACGCTCCTGAAGTTGTCGTCGTCGGTCGGTCGTCGTGTGAGCGATAGCCTTCGTGTTTCAATTGTAACTGGCGTGGCATTATAGCAGGATACCCTAGCTTTGGCAGCGCCGGTCGCTTGAAGCTTCCAAACGGCTTCTCAGTGCGATCAATTGCGAATTGGCGGCCCAAGATCGCGAAAGGCCGCATTTGACGACCGATTGGCTCAGGAGGAACTGATGGATGACGATGTCGATGCCGGCCGGGTTGCGTTGGCCTTAGCTCAAACGACTCTATCTATGCTGACGGCGACGGATGTTCTGGGTGACCGGGTTCTACAAACTACGGCCGAAGCTCTCCAGCATGATGGCTCGCTTGGGCTGAACCAAGACGAGATGACGGTGCTTACCGCGATCATTCGCTCGTCCGCTGAGTAGGAGTTTGCGTTACCTAAGGCTGCGGCAGCGGTCACGGCTCCGAAGCGCATGGGATCGGTCTCGGCTGACGGGGCACTTTACATCAGGGTTGCCCTGATATGTCCGACAGCTCTCCAGATGCGGGAGCGCTCGCCCTTCGACTGGTGAAGAGGCGACAGCATTGGCTTGCTTGTTTCCGGCGCCGCCGGTGGCGGCCTTTAGCAGCCATTTTGAGGTTCGGCGGATCGTTCGATTTCGTCAGCATCGAACATGACATCCTCGGCCAATTCGCTCTTCAGTCGCGGCCCAAATTCCATGCGACGGTTGAGTGTTTCCACGAACCGGCCCCAACGCTCCCTTCCCATTGCCTGCGCCGCCTTCATAGCAGCATCAGGTAGCGGCGCATTGGTTGTCAGCCAGAAACGGATGAACAGAGCGAGCGTCTCGTTGGACAACTCGACGTGCCATTCGAGCCGATCGAGATTGCGGATCATGCGATCGAGCCGGCGAGCAAGCGCGGATTCCAACCGATCGGCAGCGTCCGGCGACAACCAAGATTCCAGTGCGGCTTCAATGATCGCCGTCTGCGACGTGTTGCGTGTGTGGGCATGCTCGGCAAGCCGGCGGGTGAGATCGGCAGGCAAGCGAATGCTGCGTTTGATGTGCGGTCCGCTCATAGGGCAATCCCATCATCGGGATCGAGAGCCGCATTGCGCGCGTTACATCGCATGGCGCGGTCCGCGAGCCGTCTTGCGGATGCGGCGCTTTTGCTGCCGCTGTCGGCTTCAGGGTCGAATTCATTGACCGGCGCCTTGGGGATCGGTGCGATATCGTCGTGATCTCCCAGGTGTGGTTCGCGCCGAATGCCAGCGTTGGCCGTATCGGTCTTGGAGTTTTCGGTTTCCGCCAGCTGGGCCTTGCTTCGATCTGTGTTCGCTGTCTCAGCGTCGGAACCATTTCGATCGAGCGACGCTCGTTCGGGATCAGGGACAGATGCCGCGACAATCGGCAGCGCGGACCAGTCATCGTTCGGCCGCCGATCTGCGCAGCACGCACTTGTCTCTGGCGGCGCAAGCACGCGCGCCATGAAGATGGGATCGGTATAATAGCGCGCTTTCTCTGTCCGGATCGGCGGAGTACCGGCGGCCATGACGATCTCCTCATCAGGCGGCAGCTGCATCACCTCACCGGGCGTCAGCAAGGGACGTGCAGTCTCCGTACGCGATACCATCAAGTGCCCGAGCCAGGGCGACAGCCGATGTCCCGCGTAGTTCTTCATCGCCCGCATTTCCGTTGCGGTGCCGAGTGCATCCGAAATCCGCTTGGCAGTGCGCTCGTCGTTCGTCGCAAAGGCTACACGAACATGGCAGTTGTCGAGGATGGCGTTGTTTGCCCCATATGCTTTCTCGATCTGATTGAGGCTTTGGGCGATGAGGAACGCCTTGATCCCGTACCCAGCCATGAAAGCCAGAGCGGATTCGAAAAAGTCCAGGCGCCCGAGCGCCGGAAATTCGTCAAGCATCAGCAACAATCGCTGCTGCGGCCTACTGGGGTTCAGTTCCTCCGTTAGCCGGCGGCCGATCTGGTTAAGAATGAGGCGGATGAGCGGCTTGGTCCGACTGATGTCCGAGGGCGGCACCACCAGATACAAGGACGCCGCCTGTGACCCGTCAATCAGGTCGGCGATCCTCCAGTCGCACGCGCGCGTAACTCGCGCCACCACCGGATCGCGATACAATCCAAGAAAGGACATGGCGGTGGACAGGACGCCGGAGCGCTCGTTCTCCGATTTGTTGAGCAGCTCCCGCGCTGCGCTGGCGACGACAGGATGAACACCCATCTTTCCCAGATGAGGTGTGGTCATCATGGCGCGCAGTGTCGTCTCGATCGGGCGCCGCGGATCGGACAGAAAGGCCGCGACGCCTGCCAGCGTCTTGTCAGGTTCGGCATAGAGGACGTGGAGGATGGCGCCAACCAGCAAGGCATGGCTGGTCTTTTCCCAATGGTTGCGTTTCTCGAGACTACCCTCGGGATCGACCAGCACATCAGCAACGTTCTGCACGTCGCGCACTTCCCATTCGCCCTTCCGCACTTCGAGCAGCGGATTGTAAGCGGCAGAATCCGGGTTGGTGGGATCGAACAGCAGCACCCGTCCGTGTCGCGAGCGGAAACCGGCGGTGAGCTGCCAGTTCTCGCCCTTGATATCGTGAACGATCGCGGAACCGGGCCAGGTGAGCAGCGAAGGCACGACCAGCCCAACACCCTTGCCGCTGCGGGTAGGAGCGAAGCAAAGCACATGCTCAGGACCGTCGTGACGAACATAGTCTTTCCCAAACCGACCAAGCACAACGCCGGCGTCGCCCAGCATCTTCGCCCGCTCGATCTCACGCCTGCTCGCCCAGCGCGCCGAACCGTAGGTTTCAGCCCGCTTTGCTTCGCGAGCACGCCAGACCGACATTCCGATGGCGAGCACAATCCCGGCCATCGCTCCTGAAACTGCGATGAGTGCCCCAGTCTCGAAGATCGCGGGCGCATAGGCGTCGAAGGCGAACCACCACCAGAAGAAGGCCGGTGGCGGATAGATGGGCCACGACCCCAGCCAGAACCACGGTTGGCCGAGCTCAGGCTGATAAGCCAGCGCGTGGGCGGTCCATTGGGTTGCCGCCCAAATGCCGAGCAGGGTTACTGCGAAGACGGCGAGCACCTGGCCCCAGAGAATCCTGGTCGCGTTCATGGATAGGGACTCCGGAAGGAAGATAGGTTCATCAAAGGCCAAGCCCCCGGCCTCGGCCTAGCGACCAGTCAACGCCGCGACCGGGCATCATCGTGCCGCTGATATGCCGGCCAAGATGAGGCTCGAGCGCGGGCCGCCAAGGAACGAGTTGAAAGCCAAGCCCATCATCGATCATCGCAAATCGGCCCGAGGCGAGCGTCAGGCGTTCGCGATAGATTCCGCTCACATGGTCGCCCGGCGCGGAAGGACGATAGGCAAGCCCGGTCCGAGTCGCGATCGCGTGGCTCGCCTGCTCCATGTCACGGGATTTTAGCGTATTGAGAAGGTCTCGCGCGAACAGGAATCCTTGTCCCCGCCGCTGCGCCAACCCGGCGCTTTCCAGATACCGCGAGCGCGCGTCCATTGCCTCGCGAATCTCGGCGCCGAATCCACCACCCGTTACCGCAGGTTCTCGTGCAATAAGCTGGCGATCGAGCCAGGTGGCGCCGGGGGCTCTGACCTGTTCGGAGAGTGTGAGGTCGGAACGTGTAGCCAGCGAATGGCGAGCGGCGCCTCTCGCATCAACCCACGATCGCAATTCGACGATCGCGCCGGGCTTTGCATCGCCGGTCATCTCCATATCGCCGAAGCGCAGATGATGGGCACGGCCGTCAGCGCCATCGACCACAGCATAGGCGGTCCCAGCAAGTTCATCATGAAGCCCGCGCTCGACCAGTTGGCCGATGACCGGATCGGCGGGTGTTACGCCATGGACGGCGAAGGCGCCAAGGTTGGGCAAGTGGCCGCCCCGACTCATCGCCCGATGCATCGTTTTGATGATGTCGGTGCGGATCGATAGTTCGCGCAACGTCTGTTCAGCGCCGGTCGCCATCGACCACAGGCCCTGAGCTTGCCGATGGGCGAGTCCAAGCCGTTCGAGCTTGTCCGCGCGCGCCAGCAGCATGCCGCGCATTTCAGGATCATCTCCGCCGCCCGGGCGCAAGTCAATGACGCCGGTCAAGTCATCAGCCATGCGCTGCAATTGCCGATCCAGGCTGGTCCAGCGGTCCGCTTCGACTTCAAGTTCCAGAGCGGTACGGATTTCTCTTTCATTGCGCGGACCCAATTCAAGGGTGACCCGCTCCTCGGCGCGGGCGCGCATGCCCTCGCGGATATAGCCGCGGTCGATGACGAGATCGGAGCCAGTTTCATCGACGCCCCGAACGAGGACATGAACATGAGGATTGTCGGTATTCCAGTGATCGACCGCGACCCAATCGAGACGGGTATCCAGATCCCGAGCCATGTCGTCCATCAGCTCGCGAGTGAAGGCGCGCAGATCCGCCATCTGGCTTGCATCTTCCGGCGAGACGATAAGGCGGAAGTGGTGCCGGTCGTCTTCGCAGCGCTCAGCCCATGCATCGCCGTCTGCGTGATCGGACCCGGAGTCAAACATCGAAGCGTCGCGCCCGTCGCGGGTCACGCCGTCGCGCTTCAGATAGGCAAGGTGCCTGGCCAATGGAGCGGCACGGAATTTCGCGCCCTTGTGCCGGACCACGCGCGCCTTGATGACGACCCGCCGAGCATTGGCCGGAGCGCGGGCGCGCAGCCGGGCGATCCTCCCTCGCCCCAGATTGCCGGTGCCACGTCCTCGCGATGATCCTCTAGGGGCATAGCCCGCCTTTGCCGCTGCGCGCCGGACCTGTGCGGCAAGGCTTTGCGCCCTGCCCGCAGAACCAGCGCCTGCATCCCTTCCCCTTCCCGGCCGGACGTCGAAATCTTTGTCGTCGCGGGTCATGATTGGTGCCCCGATGGCCGTGCCACCCGCTGACCCATTGAAAAGATGTGAGAAGTGGAAAAGCGTGCCACCCGGCACCTGGCGATGCCACTCAAATTTCTATAGCATCTACAACCACATAAGCACCCGAAGGTGGCGCCCCTTTTATCTCGCCATCCATTTTCCCGCCTGTTTTCAGCATGTAGTGTGCTTTCCCATTGCTGGAAACGGCACTCTAACATAGCGAGAGGAACGCCAGAGCCGCTCATCGCTCGCTTCCACCGGAAATTGACACGAAGAGGCCATTCCCGCGGCTTGGACTGGAGGCAACGGATGGCGTCGAAGACGCAGAAATCCCGGACTTCGAACCCAACGACGATGGGTCCCGCTCAGTAGCATTTACAGATGGGGATTGCGCGTAAGTCCGTACCGCAAACACGGCCGCATTGCGCCAGGATTGCACCGCCGGGACTTGCACGGTGGCGGACGAAGTATCGCCGACCGCGTTGCCTCGTGGCGCGATCCGCGCAACGTAGGCAATGGTCTCAGGGGGCAATGGTCGGCCCCGCTTATGCCAGTCATCGACACGCCCCGGCCCAGCATTATAAGCAGCCAACGCACTAGCAAGATCGCCATAGCGATCGAGCATCTCGCGCAAATAGGCAGCGCCTGCATTGATATTCGCGGCGATGTCGAACGGATTCTTCCCAAGCGCGTAACGCGCAGTCAGCATCGCCCAAGTGCGAGGCATGATCTGCATCAGTCCCATTGCACCCGCAGGCGAGACGGCGCTCGGATTACCTCGACTTTCGACCCGCATGATCTCCCATATCCAGCTTTTGGGAATACCGAAGCGCTCAGATGCGACGGTCACATGCTCTGCATAGGGATATCCAGCGACTGCGTGGTCGGCCGGGCCCGCAGGCGCAGCAGAGGCCGGTAAGAAGGGGGTGAGAGACAGACAGACCACTAACAGCAGCCGGTGCGACCGCATCGCGGACTTCCTGCATCGGGTTTGCGGGCACAACATCAGATCACTGCCCCTTGGGACGACGCCAATGCGGCGACCAGAGCAACAGATACGCGTCGTCATCGTGTTTCGATGGAAGAAGATTGGCGCGCAGCGGTCGGGGAAAGCTGGGGCAGTCGAGTTGGATTATGACGTAACTTCCACCCTGCTTGCGCTCATGCTGCCAGCCTGCCCCGACCTCCGGACCGAGTGGAGCGGATGCGCCATCTTCGGTCAGATGGATGCGCCAATCCGGCGCCCTGTCGTGCTTGGCGAAACCAGTTGGAACGAGTCGGACCAAAACATCAAGCGAGAGCGTGCGAATGCGGCCGATGAAGCCATCGGCGTCGCGGCGGAAACAACCTATCTGCATGGGCCTTCTCCTTGCATTGATATGAAGAATGCGATCTCCGTGCAGCCGATGTGCCAACGCAGCGGCGCATTGGGTGCATCGCGGGTGAGGATCGGCATCGCTCGTCCGATCAGGCCCGACGCGGGGATTAGGCCGAGATAGCGGCTGTCCAGACTGTCCGTGGAAGGATTCAGCAGGAAAAATTGGCCTGGTTCGATATCGCGGCAGCCGCGCCAGACCGGCAATGGCCGGCCATGGCTGTCGACAAGAAGGGCGACGGCAACCGTTTGCCCGTCGATCGATATCTGCGTTCCCCAGCGGCAAACGCGCGATCCGGACTGCGCGGCGACGTGCTTCAGCAGGGGTACGCCAAGCGGCAGATAACGGCGTTTCGCCATGAACCGCCCGAGCGTCGCGGGCGGGTGAATGGCAACCAGTGCGCCCATCTGTGGATCCTGGTCGGGGCGCAACCAATAGAGCCCGATCGGCGCGCTGGGGCTGGCGTTCCAAAGCAACCGCGGATGCGGCGCGATTAGCGCTACAGCGGCGAAGAGGCCGGCAAATCCGCCCGCCGCCATTGCAGTGATGCGGAGCATACCGCGCCGAGTCATTGCCCCAGCGCCTTGCGCTTAAGCCAAGCCTGGTGCCGTTCAATCGTATAGGCACGCGGCGTGTCGCCGACAGTAAGCCGGTTATGGACGTGACGCCAATGATCCGGCGCCACATCGCACGGATCGAGACCGACAGCCTCGACGGCATCGATCGTGGTCAGCACCTGTTGAACCTTCGGCCAACCTTTTACCGACAGGCAGAGTTCGCCGCCTGGCCGCACGAAGGGCGCGGTCGTATGCGGTTCACCGGGCATAACGGCGCGCAATATGTCGATGCGCGAATGGACCGTCCCGAAATCATTGGCTGACCAGCGCACCAGCGCAAAAACGGCATTTGGCCGAAAGGACACGATCCGGGTCTTGCGACTGACGATCTGCTCGGCCGCGATCCGGCCGAAGCGGATCCAATGTTCCAGACGCTTCTCGATCCAGATCAGTTCGACATCGGTTCGGGCCTTACGAGCAGCAATGCCGCGCAACGCCGAGGGCTGTGAGTATGTCATCTTGCGTGTCCTGACGATGATGGGAGTTGGGGAAGCGGGTGACTGCCGAGTCACGCCACCATTGCGATGCGCCACAGGGAATCGCTCGGCCAAGTCGCCCCGATTACGCAGCCGGCATGACGCCGATCGGTGACGTGGGCTGCTTCGCCGGTAGAGGCAGGTGGGCGAACCACTCACCCAGCAGTCCGGGCAGAGACGAGGCGTTTGGCTGAGAATTCTAAGGAGATCGATCAGCTTAATGGTCGGATGAACGACTCCGCCCTCACGACCTCGCGCCGAAATTACCCGACATGTAGGATACAGACTGCGCGGCTCTCCGGTGCGATAGCCAACGTCATGCTGGCGAGCATCCAAGGTCGGCACCTTGCGCACGGTATGCACGTCAGCTTCTGCCGCCTTCTCGCAGGCATTGCAGGCGATCCGGCATGTATCTTCGCCATCGGATCGCCGTGCTGGTTCATGCACGCACTTGCCGCGATCGGTATTAGCTGGCCCGGTGTTCTGAATCCCGCAGGCGGCTTCCTCGCTATCGTAAGGTGGTGGTGCCCGAAATCCGAAGTCCTCCAGGCGGCACCGCTGCGCAAGGAATTCCATAGGCGTGGCGGTTAGAAAGAATCCGAAGGATTCTATCCTATTAGGATAGTTAGAAGGGCGCTCATTTTGTGCAGATTTCTGCGGGCCTCCGGAGCAGTCCGGTTCCCGATAGGACGACTCCTCGGTTCCCGGTAGGACGACTCTCGCGGTTCCTGATAGGACGACTCGCATGTGACTTATCCACAGACCGGCATCTTGAGCCGCCGCCTGGCGGCGTCGAACGGATCCACTGGCACAGGCGTGAAGTTCAGGCGCTCGCGGCCAAGCGCATGTTCGATCCGCAGCGTGTAACCGGGCAGTGGCTGGCGCCGCACGATACCGCGCAATTCGAATGCAAAGCGCTTGAGCGGCGAGAGCACGCCGGATTTCAGGTGAAGATGCTCGACATCGAAGCTCCAGCCAGCCGCCTGGCGACCGCCGTGCTTGCGCACGATCCGGTAAAGCCAGCGCTCCAGACCGCCGGTGAGATCGAAATAATCCCGGTCGATGGTAAGCACGAGCGCACGATCCAGAACGCCGGCATAGAACCAGTCGGGCAGGATAAGCTCAATTCCCAGCGGACGCCCGTTTGCGTCAAGACGCTCCTGCCATTCGTTGATCCAGGAGAAGCGGTGACGGCGGCGCTGATGCTGCTGACGGATCGAAGTCGCGACCGTGGTCGATTGCAGGCGATCAAGTCCCGCTTTCAGACGATCATAGTTATCCCGGCTGGTGCCACGGCGAATGAAGGTCAGGATTTGATGCGGAGTGGAGGCCATCAGCCGCGATGTTGGCCGTCCGGCGTCGCGAGCCTCGACGATCTGGCTTGCCGCCCAGATCAGGATATCGGCGTCCCATATGGTCGCCATGCCATGCTCGGGCACTGCTTCGACCGAAATCCACGTTGCACCCATCCGAAAATCGATGGGCGCCGTGCGTCGGGACTTTGCGAGGCTGAAAAATGGCCAGGACATGAGGTCCTGCGCGTCGCGGGGCGCAAGATCGCCGGGAACGGACCGGAACAGCTCGAGCTGCACGCGCTCGCGGGCGTCGGCATTTGCAGATCGTTGCATCGTCGTCAGCCCTGGCTGAACTGGCGCTTGGCGGGATGGACTGTGCCGACGCCGGGATCAGAGGTCGACCGGCGGGTTCCGAGCGCGGCCCAAGCGTCGAGATCGTCGATCGCGTAGACGATGCGGCCGCCCAGGCGGCGGTAGATCGGACCTGTACCGTAGCACCGATGCTTCTCGAGCGTCCGGGGTGAAAGACCCAGATGCGTCGCCGCATCAGGTGTCTTCAGATATCGGGGGCGCACAATCGCGGACGGATCGGCCTGTGCGAGATAGCGAGGGCGAACGTCGGGCTCGGCAGATGGCATGGGGGTCCTCCAGACAGAAGCCGGGAGCACAAGCGCTCACCAGCGATGAGGAGGACAGGCTGGCGGGGACGGCGACGCCAAAGAAGGGACATGCCGGAAATTAAAAAATGTCCCTATGGCCCGCGCAGCAAATCGCGATATCCCGAAGCGACAAGATGTTCGGCCTGTCGAATCCAGCGCTGAATTCGCTTGCGCTCGGAGGAGTCGATCCATGCCGCTGCCGACAATGCCCGAAGGTCCACGTCGATCATTGTTGCCGCAAGATCCCGCGCGGATGCGCCCGACCGGCGCTCGTCAAGCAGCCGAAGCAGGGTCCGGAGATGACGGCGCCGTACCGTCGTCAACCAAGCCCCTTCCGGCGAAGGTCCATGTGCTTTCCCGTGAAGCCACGACATGAACCACCTGGCAGCACCGATGCGCGCGCGACATTCTGGCTCCTGGGGAAGGAGAATGGAGCCCCATGGCCGGTCGGTCGGCTCGAATCTGAGATGCGCTATGTCATCCTTTTGCCCAACTGTGACATGTAGCCCATCGCTGCTCTCTTCCACGCTCGAAATCCCGTTGAGCTGCGTCGGGTCGATTCTTGTCGCGCTGTCGAAACCATCGGGAGCGGGCCCTATCAGGACCGTGAAGCGCAGAATATCAGCGCGCCAAATCGCTCGCCCGGGAGGTGCCGGACGTTCAGGATCAAGGGCGAAATCGAAGCCCCCATTGCCTGGCGATACCAGGTCCCTCCTTTCGTTGCGTGCTATCGTCGCATTGACCAAGTTGCCGATAGTCGCGGACATAGTCGGGATTACGTCTCAAGAATTCGAAGGCATAGCCGCCGAGGTCGAGATCGTCAGAAATGCGCGCGGGATCATCCTCGCGCCAGTCGTGTGCTGGCGACATAAGCCCTCCCCTCAACATCCTTTGGGAGACGGAGACTGTGAATTGCGCCACCGCCCGAAAAGGGGCCCTTTTTGCGCAGTCGGCGCGCATAGGGGAGCTTTGCGTGCGGATCGGTTCGAGTCGTGCTAGCGATTCTTCAGAGCGGCGAGTTGACGATAACCGGTCTCGGTCATCCAGCAGGCGCGCGCGAGATGACTATCATGTACCAGTCGCGCCCGGTCGGGCTCAGCTTGGGCATCTATTCCGAAGATTATGTGAACGGCTTCCTGCCATGTCGCGCCTGGGTCATCCCTTGCGTCGAGAAGGCGCAAATAGGTCTTGATATGTGCAAGGTCATAGGCGGTGAGCATGGCGCCGCCCGGCGGAGAATCCTGGAACGATTCGATCGTCATGCGCAGGCATCCTTTCCTGACTATGGGCTGGCCTGTGCAGCGGAGATTCCCCCCGCGTGCCAACCGTGACGTGCGATCTGCGCGAGTCCAAAATAACATCCATTTCCGAGAGAGCGAATCCAGCTGCCGAAAAAGACGCTCACAACATGGCGCTCAGCAGTTTCTTGCGGACCGGGAGCGGCTTGTCGGACCGTCCTAGGCGTTTCTGTCGAAGAAACGTACGGGGTCGACTTCAAGAACAATCGCGAGTCGTTCGAGCGTGTCCACGGTCGGGGAATTGATCTCCCGTTCGAGATTGCCAACATAGTTGCGGTCAAATCCCGCACGGTGCGCCAATTCCTCCTGCGAGAGACCATTGGCCAAACGCATCTTCCGCAAATTTCTGGCAACGATCTCCCGAAGTTTCATTCGGGTCTCGTCGCCGTCAGCCTACTATAGAACCACCTAGTATAGTAGGGATTCCGTCACCCGGCGCCGCCGGGTGACGGATCGAGGGGGTGATCAGCCACCGCTGCGGCGCGTCGGCCGGTTCCAGACGAGGTCATATTCGCCGTCCTGGCCCGCGAAGAGCTGGGCGAAAATCGGAGCGGTGAAGCTCGGATCATCAAGCTTGACCGAGAGATAAGAGCGATCGTCGCTGGTCCTCTTTTGCCAGGCCGCACCGGTTTCAGTCTCGCCGATATAAACCCGGTGGCTGGGCGCGTTTCCGCTTGCCTGTTCGTCCGCGACGATCCGGACGGATTTGGCCTGTACGGTGAGGGTGACGATTTGGCCGCGGAGTTCGCCCGAGACTTTCTTGAAGCTGCCGATCTTCGCCATGATGGTATTCCTTTCTGCTCCGAGCCGCACCATTGCGGCCTCGATGCGCCTGAGAGGCCGGCAGGCGTTCGGCGCCGCAGCTTGGCCCGGAGCGACAGCGGAGGACGGCGCGAGGCCAGCTTTCTTGGTCCGCGAGGAACGGCGGCACGCCGGGGGAAGAAAGTTGGCCGCGCGCCGTTGCGGTAAGGCGGACGAGCGTCAAGCGTCCTGCCGGCATGAAGCGCATCGAATCGAGGCCGTTCAGGTGCGGCGATGCGGAAAGCACCAGTTTTGGCTGTGGCTGTGGAGAGGTGAAGGTGACGCATCCGACCATTCGTCTTTTCGCACCACAGTATCCGTCATTGGATTGCCGGATGATGGCCGCGCCGCGTCGGACCGATGATTCTCAGCGTAGAAGGGCGGCTTCGGATAGCCAGCACGATAAATCCCTTGGCTCCGGTCATTTCGCCGGCGCTTCCCGCCATCTCATTGACTTGCGCTACAGATCCCCGGGCGGTCATCAGGGTATGTCCGCGTCATGCAGCTCCGACGCCGCGTGCCTGTAGACAGGCAGTGACGTCCTGCGGCTTACCGACTCCGTCACCTGATCGCGGTGCTTAATTGACCGGCACGTCACTTAGCCGCGCTTGCGGCGCGGCAGGTGCGCCGAGATCAAAGCTGACGAGCCGGATCCAGGCCGTCGCCCCAATTACGAACGCACCGAGCCAACTCAGCGCAGACAGCAGCGCGCCTGGCTCGATCGCGAGCCCCGCAATGCCATAGACAGCATGAAAACCAGCAGTGCCGGCCGGGATCACGAAAATGAGCGCAATGCTGAACCGGATGATAGGCGAGCGGACGATAGCGAACAGGACTTGGCCAAGGATGAACGTCGCGATTGCAGCAACGAACCCTCCAAAGATGGATGCGGCATAGCCATATCCGGCAGCATGCATCCAGAAGGCGAGGCTAAAGCCAGCATAGAGCGGTAGGGCATAGACTGCGAGGCCGAACAGCAGCCAGAGCATGTAAAGACCCGCGAATAGGCCCAGTACGAGGAAAATGGTCACCGGCGTCCTCCAATAGACATGGATATGGACGCGCCCACCACCACCTCCGCAGCGCGATCTGTGGGAGCATGATAGCAGATGCGCATCAGCAAGAAAATCGTTGCGCTTGCACCGCGTCGTTCCGGCCGTTGGCCGTCAGCCCGACCGGTCAGGTCTCCCATGGGTCATATTCCCGGACAACCTGACGCAGATCGCCGTCGAACTCGTCCATCGGCATCGCGGCATAACCCTGCTCGGTCTTGATAAGGACAATGATCGTCATGAGCGTCTTCGCGAGGTTCCAGGCGAATGATTGGGCGGTGGACAGCGACATGGCAAAGCTCCTGTGTTCGGAGCGGAGATCATCCCCGCTCGACAGGTGCCCCGCCGGCCGGGGTCAGGCCGCAATCACCGCGGCGTACGCAGCGGCCGCACGCCACGCGTAGCGGACCCTTCACGGGTTGATTGAAGGAGGCCTGATTTCGCGCCCAGGGATCAGCACTCGAACGAGCGGCGGTGATTTTCGCCTCCGAGTACGGTCAGCAGCATCTCGCCGCTTCGGCCGGCACTTCGTCTGGAACGGCCTCGACTGCCCGGGATTATCCAAGGCTGCTAACGTTCCGCCAGTTCCACAGTGGCCAGCGCTCATGACGCTGCATGGATGAGACAGGATGCCTACTTGGTCGTGTGAAACGCGAACCGCACGTCTTTCGTCGCTTCGGGAGAAGCGGAGATAGGCTATGAAATCTGCCCAGGTGGCGGCGGTCTCCCAACCGCATTCAAGATCGCTTGTTCAACGGGTGAGTAGCTGCCGTCAGACCGGTCGAGACTGACTCGGTGTCGCGGCAGGAGTGGCGGCTGCGCCAAAAAGCGCGGTACTGTCCCATGGTGCCGCTGCGCTGCGTGCACGAGAAAGGGGTGACAGAGATACACCGTGCCTGCCTCGCCTGTAGCCGAAATCTCCTCGCTATCCGCCGACGCTGCAAAATCGTCAGCTGCCAATTCCCGGAGCGTAAGCCCAATTTCTCCTGCACGCGCAAGTTGGCGGGCAATACTCAAATGCGAACCGACACGAATACGCGTCGGAGCATCGTCCGGGCCAACATCAGAGAACAGGAACAGCATCAGCAACGCACGCCCCTGGCTACTGACGTTGGCCCGCCAGTCCATGAAGTCGGGCTTGTCATGCCCGAAACTCGCATCGATGTGCCAGCCATCATCGCCAACTGGATCATCCGAGGGGAAGCGGATCGGGAAGGTGCCGAGGGTATCGCGAGGCAACCAACGGCGATGGCCTACAAGCTGGTCAAATGCTCGATGCAATACCGGTGTGTTCGCCGCCTGTTGAAAGGGACGCTGCCCGAACTGGTCCAAGCGGATGACTGGCTGGGTCCATGTTGATCTATCGTCGGGATCGCATCCGGTGGCTTTCCAGAGGAGCGCGCGCGCTTCTTCGGCGACCCCCTTGCTGAACGCTTCATCGATGCGGACGAAGCCATCGTGGATGAACGAGGAAACATCTGCGGCGCTCAGCGCACGTGATTCAGGTTGCATAATCTCTCTCAAAACTGCGTGTGTATCGAAGCGGAATAGCCGCCGCGTGTGCCGAAACCGGCCCGCTCAGATTAGCGGGGAGGCGAACGCGCGATCGAGAGTGATGAACTTCATTGGCCTAAGATAAGCATCTGCCCAGTGGTTGCAATAATGATGGCGGCTCTCAGAGAGCTTCGCTTCCCAACCGATCCCGCAGGATGGCTCACTGTTGGGCGGTCGAAATCAACTGGCCAGCACCTACGTCCTCCCGTTTTCAATGCCGACGATTTCATCCCTCTGCTTGCAGCAGTGGCTACCGTGAAATCGGGGTCGAATAAATGCAAAACGCCAAATTGGGGAGTGTCCGGCCCCGCCCTCGGCGGGGCCGGCACCGGTCCTCAGGCGGGCGGGTTCCAGATGATGACCTTCTTCATCGGATCATCGCCGGGCGCATTGGCGATGTTGCCGTAGATCGTGCCGAACTCGGGGGCCGAAAGCGAGACCGAGACATATTCGGCGCCGGTCGTCTGGGAGAACTTCTTCCAGCCAGCACCCAGTTCGAAACCGTTCTTGCGGCTAAGGATGCGATAATCAGGCTCGGCTTCCTTAACCTTGCGCGCGTTGGGGATAATCGAAATCGGGGCGGACACCGTCAGGGTTGCAAGTGTGCCTTCGAAGCTGTCGTCCGACTTTACGGTGAGATTTGCGATGGTGGCCATATCTAGAACTCCTGTAGTTGCTCGGGGACCATCCCCGATGGCGCCAGTGCAAGGGGCCGGGAGCCGCCGTCACCGCAGCGAAGCGGAGGGCAAACCCCGCATGGGGTTGACGGCACTAGGCGAAACGAGACCCGCAGACAGGCGACAGGAAGGGGTGGCTTCGAGCGATCGGGAAGTCGTCTTTGGCGATCTGCCTCGCCCGTGGTTGGATCACTCCGTCTGCACCCCGCTGCTGAGTGACTGCGCCGTTCCCTCGTATGTGCAAAAGCGCGTCCCTGTCGGGACAGTTGCCTGCACCAGCCAGCAGAGAACATGTCGGCGAAGCGGATGGATGACCTATCCTTCCGGGCGACCGAGACATTCTTTGCCGCCATCGGCAGCGGAGGCGTGTTTTCGTCAGGCAAACTTGCCGCATGGGCTTTATGCGCGTGATCGGGATAAGCCCGCTCATCCGGCCTTCCCTTCAGGAGCGATGCTCACCTCCTGAAAAATGCCGCCTACATAAAGCCCGACGGCTCCATGAGATTGGTCCGGAACGATATTTGCGCGGTTGCCTGCGCGGGCAAGTCATTCTATCGGCAGCGGCATAAGGACTTCGCTTTGGCAGACCACACGCAGGATCAGGAAGTATTGACCACCCTTACTGCGGACATTGTTGCAGCCCATGTCAGCAATAATGATGTCACCATCGACCAGGTGCCGGTTCTGATTTCAAGTGTGTACGAGGCGCTCTCGAACTTGGGAGCTGCGCCCGTCGTCGATGAGATCCCAGTGCCGGCCGTGTCGATCCGCGCTTCCGTGAAACCCGACCATGTGACCTGCCTCGACTGCGGCAGAAAAATGAAGATGCTCAAGCGCCACATCTCGATCGATCACAATCTCACCGCCAAGGAGTACCGCCAGCGTTGGGGACTTTCCGCTGATCATCCGCTGACGGCACCCAACTATGCCGCGCGGCGAGCCGATCTGGCGAAGAAGATCGGTCTGGGGCGCGGCGGGCGCGCGGGCCGGAAGGAAGAAATCCAACACCTGGCAGAACCTGCACCTGCTCAGACAGGGACCGATCCCGAGCCGAAGGCGGAGCGCAAGGCGAAGCCGGCCGCCAGAACAAAGGCGATGGCTGCGCGCGGCGCGAATAATCAGAAGGCGCCCAAGCCGAAGCGGTCGGGAAAATTGGGATTAAAGTTCAAGGAGCCTGCTCAGGGACCTGAAAGCACGGAATGAATGTCATTTCAGCGGATCCTCCCAGCCAGGGGCCGCCGAACCGCCCGCCTTTGGTTTGCTATCTCCGGGAAAGCACGGGTTGTGCTGACGAAAGCGGCGGTGAGCCGTTGCCAACTTAAGGGAAGTGGACGATGCCAAGAGGCACGCATCATGTGGAAACGGGAATATTGCGACCCAATCGCCAGGGATACTCACTGGAACTGGAGGGCGGCGGTTCCTGGCAACTCGACGTGTCGGGATCGGCCAAGTCGTACGCCGGCAGACGCGTAACAGTCGAGGGTATCCGGTCAGGCTTTAACCTGATCGATGTCCACGATATTCGGCTGGCCGGCGCCTCGCGCAGAAACAGGCGGCCGAGCATGTGGGAACGCATAATTGGGGGTTGATCGTCTAAGCCATTCCCATCACCCCATGTATCAGCCGGGCTCCGTTTCGGCTGGCGCGAAGCTCATGTCCGAGGCGAGCAGGCTTCAGCCCCTCCGCCTCGGCTATCCTTCCGAATATCGCGAGGCGTGGGGTTGCCGCAAGCGGATGGACGAAGTCGATCCCACCGAACGGGGCCATGCCGAGCGATGCCAACGTTATCGTATAGCCAGTTATCGCTTCCCGACCGGATCGGCATCCCGGCTTCTTCATGCCCCCTGACGGCTGCTACCCCGTCCTTGTCCGAAAATCCCAAATCCTGATCCCCATCTTGCGGGCCTTATCGGCGAGATTGTCCTGAATGCCGGTGCCCGGGAATACGACGACGCCCTTGGGGGCGGAATCGAGCATGGCGTCATTGCGCTTGAACGGTGCTGCCTTCTTGTGACGATTCCAGTCGGGCCTGCGCGGATCCTGTGGCACATCGCGCTCACGTGCCCAGCAGGCGGCGATGCGCTCGGCGCCTGTTGGCGTGGCGCCGTGCATGAGGATCATGTTCGGCAGATGGGCGCGGACCTTGTCCAGTACCGCGTATATACGCCGGTGATTGTTGTAATCGGCACCACCGGTAAAGGCGATGCGCACGCCATCGGGATGTAGGACGCGGGCATCCTGGTATGCGCGATTGTCGATGTGTTTGCGGCTGTCGAGCACTGCGGAGGTGAGCGCCTTGCGGTTTACCATAGGGCCGGAACGGGGAAGCCAGGGCTTGCGCAGATGAATGCGGAACTGGTCGGCGGCTGCGTCGCGGAAAAACTCCATGGTGTCGCGTCGCTCGAGCATGGTTATGCCCTCGGCGATCCGGCGTTCCAGTTCGACCGATCTGACTTCGCTGCCGTCCTGTTCGCGCTGGAGCCGCTTCTGCGCCTGCTCATTGTCATCCAGCTCGCGTTCGATGCGCTCGCCCGCCCGGTGGAAGACATTGACGATGCCCCAGGCGAGATCCTCCAGGTCGGGTTCGATCCGCGTGTCGATCAGACAGGACACCAAAGCGTCGAATATGTCGGCGATCGCGCCGCCGGCGATGCGATCGTCCGGCAAGGGACGATGATCGGGTTCATCATCAAACGGTCGATGGCCATAAAGCTGCATTTCCTGAAGCAGATAGGCCGTCGAGCCGGGCTCAGCCTTGCGTTCATCGTCGTGGTCGTTCACCATTAAAAATCTCCGTAGTCTGACAGCCGCGCCTCTCGCGGCCTTCGTGGCGACGCCCGGCGGCGAACGGATCGGGACAGAACCACGCCCATCAAGGGCGCGGCCGAAGCATCGCGGAGGATGGCGGCCAGCGGCTATTTTGCTTCGCGATGCAAACGGGCTTCAGCCCCGGCGGAAAATAGCCGCTGGTACGCCATTGTCGGCCCGCTCCGTTTGCCGCAGTCGCCCTCTGACGAAGGCCGAGCGCGCGGCGTCTCGAAGATTCGGCGATGTTGGCGAACGTACGCGGCGGCGGATGCTTCGTTCAAAGCCCGGCATATCAGGCACGCGTCAGGAAATGTTCTGCATCCTCACCGCGGAGCTGATCCCGCAGATTTGCCAAGAGGCACTCGCGTCCCAAAGTGGTAAGGTCGTCGTTGAAGTCGCCGAGCCCGGGTTTGAGCGGCACCACTTCGATCCTGGCCATGAGGGCACGTTTGGACAATGTCGCAAGGGCCCCCGCGCCGGCGGGGTCATCGTCGCGTGCGACATAGAGGCGGCGCAACATTGCGGGGAAGCGGATGGCGGCAAGATGGGCCGCCGAGAGGCCTGCGATCGCCGGCATGCTGGGCATGACTTGCCGTAGCGACAGCAGGGTCTCGATCCCTTCCCCGGCCATCATGATCGGACCGCTTCGACCAATGCGCACGCCTTGGCCCAGCAGATTGCCCATGGCGCGGCGCGGATAGGCGATCGGCGCCTTGTCCGAACCATCCAGCGCCAGCCAGGTGCGATGCACGCCGGTGATGCTGCCTTCGAGATCCGTCACCGCCGCGATCATCGCGGGCCACGCCGGAGGGACGGCAGGATCCTCGTCATCGGAAGCGCGATACCAGCAGTTCGGGTGGAACCGTAACGCATCGACGCCGGAGAGATCGGTGATCTGCCGGGAAGCGAGGTAGGTCGCGGCGAGAGTAGGCGCGACCGGTTTCGAAGCTGCCCACAGCCGCCGCGCCGCCTCGGGCGTCCCCGCCGGCGCCTTGCTTCGCGGGAGACGCGTCGTTTCCAATGGCGGTGGCAGCGGCATGCTGAGAAAGCGACGTGCCTCGTCGAGCGTCTCGCGCATGGTCCGGCAGTTCCGGGCCACGGCAATGATGTCGAGCAGATCGCCGTGGTCACCATTTTGCGCATCGGTCCACTTGCCTGCCGCTCCGCTACCATCGGGGGATGCGGAGAGGCGGACATAGAGGCTGCGCCCGGGAGTGTTGTGGACGTCGCCGACCAGCCAGTATCGGCCTTCCTTGTGGCCCTTTGACAGATAATGGCGGCACACGGCCTCGGCGTTGGTCGCCAGGGCATCGGCGATCTGGCTGGCGGGACTTTGCATGCGGGGCTCCTCAGGCGGCCTTGCGCGTGGAGAGTCGCTCGATCGGAAAGCGTTCGAGCAGGCGGTCCAGCACATCGACGCCGACAGCCCCTGTCGGCACATAGAGCTTCAGCTTCCATGAGACGATCTCCGAAATCAAGCCCATGGCCTTGAGCCGTTCGACGCCAAGGTCATTGAATCCGGCCAGTTCGATGCGCCAGTCGTTCATGGCACGAACACGCTGGAGCTTCTGATCCTGCGCCAGATGCACAATGGCTTCGCCCGACATCAGCATCGACAACGCTTCCTCGCCGGAAAGCCGCAGGGGACCATCGTCATTGGCGATGCTCGCCGCCCAGACAGGCGAGACCTTGCGGCCGATGATGCGCTCGCCGTCATCGCTCTGAAGCCGATAGACGCGCGTCGATTCGTTGGGCAGCACCTTCCAGATCGGCAGCAGCAGTCCGGACACCATGTGCAGGGTCGAGGTCTCATGTTCGGGAAGCGCGGCCAGCTCCGCGGCCCAGGCAGCGCTGAACGCTGTCCGATCAGCTTCCTCCCAGTGGCTCGCCAACAGCATCTCCGCTGGCAAGACGCTGTCGGTCAGCGGCCAGATCAGCCGCACGCGCGGATGAACGGCACCGTCATCATCTGTGACACTGCGTGCTCGGCGTTGGACCGCAGCGCGATTGGTCTTGCTGTTGATCAGCAGCTTCGCCCCGCGATCATCGACCATGGCCAGCGCATCCTCCAGGGAGAGCGGCGTCAGCCGATCCTTGCGTTCGATGATGAGAAGCGACGTCTGCGCACCGGTGCCAGGATGCGTGTAGATCGGCGTGCGCGCGGCAATGCGGAAACTCTCCGCCTGCAAGGTCTCCAGCCCGACCTCATAAGCTCCCGATGCCTGGGCCTGCTCGATGCGGGCGACAAGCAAGCCTTCGAACGCGTCGAACAACAGGTTCTGCATGGCGACGGTGAGCGCCAGCATCCGGTTGAGAAACGTATTGATGCCGGGGAGCTCGTCCTTGAGGCCGCCATCGCTGTCGAGCAGCGACAGGCCCGTGGCCGCTTCGAAGCGCGCGAGCGAGCAACCTTCGACATTGCCGCGTGCGAGCAGCACATAGAGTTGGCGCAGCGCATCGCGCGCATACCAGCTTTCCAGATTGTCTTCGGGCCGGAACATATTCTGCCCACCGGTCTGACGCTGGCCGCGCGTGATCGCGCCCAGCGAGTCCAGACGCCGCGCGATCGTCGAGATAAAGCGCTTCTGCGCCTTCACATCGGTCGAGACCGGCCGGAACAGCGGCGGCTGCTTCTGATTGGTGCGATTGGTGCGCCCGAACCCCTGGATGGCGGCATCGGCCTTCCAGCCCGCTTCGAGCAGATAGTGGATGCGACGCCGCTGGTTCGCCGCGCCCAGATCGGCGTGATAGCTGCGCCCGGTGCCGCCTGCTTCGGAAAAGACGAGGATGCGCTTCTTGTCCTGCTGGAAGGCATCGGTTTCATGGAGCGCCGCCGAGGCCGGGCGGTTTTCGACCGCAAAGCGGACCGAGCCGTCATCGTTGCGGCGAGGAACGACGCGGCGCGATCGGCCTGTCACCTCCGCCACCGCGTCTGTCCCGAAATGCTGGACGACCTGATCGAGCGCGCCGGGAACGGGTGGCAGCGCGGCGAGCCGCTCGATCATCGCGTCGCGGCGGCGAACGGCCTCGCGGTTGGCGACGGGATTGCCCTCCTCGTCGTGAACCGGCCGGGACGAGAGATTGCCATCGCCGTCCGTGAAAGGCTCATAGAGCTGCACCGGAAAGCTGTGCTGGAGGTAGGACAGGACGCCGTCGCGCGGCGTTATGTCCACCGAGACATCATTCCATTCATCGGCCGGGATTTCGGCGAGGCGGCGTTCCTGCAATGCCTCGCCGGTCGAGACGATCTGCACAACTGCGGCATGGCCTGCACTCAGGTCACGCTCGATGCTGGCGACAACGCGCGGCGTCTGCATGCTGGTGATGAGGTGATTGAAAAACCTCTGAAGCATGCCCTGATAGGCCGACTGCGCCGCGGCCTTGGCCTGCCGGTTCAAGGTTCCGTGACTGGAGCTGGTGACGCCGGCCGCTTCGAGCGCGGCATCGAGATTATTGTGGATCACCTCGAATGCCGAAGCATAGCTGTCATAGATGCGCACCTGTTCGGCCGTCAGCCTGTGTTCGAGCATCTCATATTCGACACCGTCGAAGGAGAGCGAGCGAGCAGCATAGAGGCCGAGGGCTTTGAGGTCGCGCGCCAGCACCTCCATCGCAGCGACCCCGCCATTCTCGATCGCGGTCACGAACTCGCCGCGCGTTGCGAACGGGAAATCGTCGCCGCCCCACAGGCCGAGCCGCTGGGCATAAGCCAGGTTCTGCACCGTCGTCGCGCCCGTGGCCGAGACATAGACGATGCGCGCATCGGGGAGCGCATGCTGGAGGCGAAGCCCGGCGCGGCCCTGCTGCGAGGGAGCGACGTCGCCGCGTTCGCCCTTGCCTCCGGCGGCATTGGCCATGGCGTGCGCCTCGTCGAACACGATCACGCCATCGAAGTCGGGACCGAGCCAGTCGACGATCTGCTCGACGCGTGATTTCTTTCCACCGCGTTCCTGCGAACGCAGCGTCGCGTAGGTGGTGAACAGGACACCTTCATCGAGTCGGATCTCCGTGCCCTGGCGAAAACGCGACAGGGGCGTGACCAGCAGCCGCTCCTGCCCAAGCGCGGACCAGTCGCGCTGGGCATCTTCGAGCAGACGGTCCGACACGGAAATCCAGACCGCCCGGCGACGCCCTTTCAGCCAATTGTCGAGGATGATGCCGGCAACCTGCCGGCCTTTGCCAGCACCGGTGCCGTCGCCCAGGAACCAGCCTCGCCGGAACTTCATCGTATCCTCGGCATCCTCGGGTGCGGCGGTCACGACATCGAAGGTTGGATCGACCTTCCATGCGCCGGACAGATGTCCAGAATGGGCCTCGCCGGCATAGATGACCGATTCGATCTGTGCGTCGGACAATATGCCGAGCGTCGTGATCTGCGGAGGCAGATGCGGCCGGTAGGCAGGTTTTGGCGGTGCGACCGAGGCCATCGCCGCGGACTGGACCAGCGGCGTAGGATGCGGGCTGGCGCCAGCGATGGCGATCGCCTGAAGCTCGTATGGTTCATAGATGCTGTCGCCAAGTCTCTCGGCGGGCGGCACCCAGTCCACCGTTTCATAGGCGAGCTCGACCGCTTCTGCTTCAGGCGCCGATGGCGCCAGGGGCGAGGCAACCGGGCGGCTCCTGGCGCGGACAGGCGAAGCCGCCGCCGTAAGCGGCAAAACCGCAATCGGCGATGGCGTGATGGGCGCGCGGGGCGGAACCTGTGCCTGCACCCAGGCAAGCAGCGTCGCGGTGTCGGGCGCTTTGCCCGCACTTTCAGGGAATTGACCGGGATCGTCGGCCGGCAGCTTGTCGATGACCGTCAGCCGCGTCTCGATGGTGGTGCCATGTTTCGCGTAAATCTTGCCATCGATCGCAGCAGTAAACACGACACGGCCCTGTTCCTGAAGTCGCGTGAACGGCCCTCGCCAGTCCGAGGATGCAGGAGAGCAGCTTGCGCCCGTGATCGCGACCAATCTGCCGCCGGGTTCCAACCGACACAGGGCGGATTCGATGTGCCGAAGCGCGGCATCCCGCATCTTGCGGTCGACATTGGCAATGGCCGAAAACGGCGGGTTCATGAGCACGACGGTCGGCCGGATGGCGGTGGGCAGCCGATCGTCGATGGAGGCCGCGTCATGACCAGAGACCGACACGCCCTCGAACAGCAGCTTCAGCAGTCCGGCGCGAGTTTCGGACAGCTCGTTGAGCGCGAGCCCCGCCCGTGCCAGCATGGCATGGATGCCGAGCATTCCGGTTCCGGCTGATGGCTCCAGGACATGATCGCCGCGCCCGATCGATGCCGCGACCGCGGCGATAAAGGCGAGGCCCGGCGGCGTCGAGAATTGCTGGAGCGCCTGAGAGGTTTCCGAGCGCCGCGTGTGCGTGGGCATCAGCACGGCGATGCGCTCGATCAGTGCCAGCGCGCTCGACGGAAGACGCCCGACGATGGCCGGTCCATATCGAAGCAGGAACAGGATCTCCGCAGCCTCGCAGGCATCATAGGCGCTTTTCCAGTCCCATGCGCCTTGTGCGTCAGTTCCTCCGAAGGCATTGCTCATAGCGTCGCGGAGCTGCGCTGCATCAATGGTGCGGCCTGCCTCCAGCGCGGGCAGGAGGCTGCGCGCGGCCGCCAGCAGGGCGCGGGACCGCGCCATCGCGCCGGACGCGGCAGGAAGAGGCGCGGCGCAGAGCGCCGCGTCGGACAAACGGTGGATCATGGGATGAGTCTCCGGGAGAGCGCGAGGGTTGTCGGCCCGCCGGATGCTCTCTCTCAAACCCGGCCGGGCTCACGCCTTCCGGCCAGCCTCTGCCTCTCATCCGAGTGCGCCCACCTGCCGGCCGCAGGCAGCAATGCGCCGGTGCTTACGGAACGGCTCGCGCGATGAATTGCAATATCTAGTGTTAGCCACTAAGTTTGATCGCATGGACAGAGCGATCAGCGCCAGCGAGGCAAACCAGCATTTTTCGGAGCTTCTGCGCGAAGTTTCCGAAGGAGAGAGCTTCACGGTCATGTCGCGTGGCCGTCCCGTGGCGCGCGTGACGCCCGTCGATCGCCTGGCGGAAAAGCACTCGGTCCGGCGGCTGCTGGATTTCGTGTCGGCCCTTCCCGTCCGCCATTCCGGCGATTGGTCGCGCGGCGACCTCTACGAATGACCCGCGTTGCGCTGGACAGCAATATCCTCGCCTATCTCGCGGGCGTAAGTCGCAGTGCCGAGGACGAGATCAAGATCGGACGAGTTCGCGATCTGGTCGAAAAGCTCGGCGATATCGCAAGTCTCATCGCACCGGCCCAGACCTTGGGCGAGCTGTTCATCGTACTGCGCCGCAGCGGGGCCGACGCTCAAGAGGCTCGCGCCATCCTTCTGGAGTTCTCGCAGGCCTTCGGCACATCGGCTTCGGAGATGAAGACCGCGCTTGCGGCCGCAGATCTGGTTGTCGACCACAAGCTGCAATTCTGGGATGCGCTGATCGTCACCGCAGCGGCGGAGGCGGGCTGCACGCTGCTTCTTTCCGAGGATATGCAGCACGGCTTCGTCACGCGGGGCCTGACCATCGTCAATCCACTGGGGCATGATCCGCATCCCAGGTTGGCCGCCCTGCTCACTTCCTGACGAAAAAACGGATGGAAGCTCTCGGCGGCAGCGAAAAAAGGCCCCGTTCCGGCGCTTCACCAGAACGGGGCTGATGCTAATCGAACTCAGGCCTGCGGGTTCAGCTCATGCCGTCCCGGATCGATCACGAACCCGTGGCGACCGGCGGTATATTCATCGACGGGAACGAGGTAATGATTTGCCGCCGCATCCCGGCGGCCGCCAATCGTAGCTACGGTCTCCACAAACCCCGGATGTCGATCCGAACGGATCGCGGCGATCACCACCCAGTCGAGGGCATGGTCGCGTTGGAACCGCTCGCGGTCGCGGGTGAAGGATTGCTCAGCCGTTAACGTGCGGCCATGGACCGCTTCCCACGCATCGGGTTCCCAATCTCTGAGGGTTCGCTCGGCAAGCGCCTTCTCCCGATCGGTGAACAGATCGGGATAGCCGATGGCGACCCGCGCCCAATCTCCATCCTCCTCATACCACCCGCCCTTGATCCGGAGCGCAGAATGCAGGCCGGCGTTGCGCGCACGGTCCAGCTTGAAGCCGCCATGCGAGGCCGTGCTATGAAAGACGATGCCATCGGCATAGATGGTGGCTCCCTGCGACATGCCCCAGGGTGTCGAAAGGCGCATGCGCACGTCCTTGCGCCCAAGGGCATGACGTTGCCGCAGATGTTCCGCGATCTCCTCGATATGGGCGCGGAAAGCAGCTTCATCCGCGACGATGCCTTCGCTGCCGAAGACGTCGGCTTCGCTCCATTCGCGGATGGGGCGCCCCATGCGCCAGCCGGAAGCGAGCCGAAAGCCGTCACGCGTGGGAACGGCGACATAGCCCATGTCACCGACGCGAGCGGCTGTCAGGCCATCCAGGGTTGCGCCATATTCGACGGCGATCGCGCTCATGCCGCCCTCCTGATCCGAGAGGGCAGGATCACGGGATCGGGATCAGGCACGATCTCGGCACGCATGTCCGAATAGGGATGCTCGCGCATCCACGCTTCGGCCGCGCTCATATCGGCAGCCAGATGGCGCAGTTCGTCCTTGCCCTGAAAGCTGGTGAGGATGCGCACGGATCCGGCCTTGGGAACATCCAGGATCTCGAAATCCAGCGCACTCTCGATGCTGTATGCACGGCGAACGGTGAGCACGATGACGTTCTGGCTGCCGAAATTGCCGAGATGCAGCATGAAATGCGCAGGCGAGCGATAGCTGGCGCTGTCATAGCCGGGATAACGTTCGACCAGACGGCCGACGCCATTTTCATTGTTCCATGCCGCAAGCTTGCGGCGGAAGCGCTCGGGCGGGCGCGGCTGGCCATTCGAGTATCGGATGAGGCTGCCGAGTGGCGCTGTGTCGTAGATTAGCTGTGCGGACATTATTTGTCTCCTGAAAGCGCGAAAGCCCGGCGATGCGGCAGGGCTTTCGCGGGGGAAGCGTGATGGAATGAAGGGTCAGGCAGGCGTGCCACGCGCGATCCGGATGGCCGTCATGGCGGCGTCGAATTTGATCCTGCGAAGCTGTTCATCGAGATCAAGCCTAGCAATGACTGCGATGCAGGCTTGGCGGATATGCTCGTCGGCAACTTCGACGACACCGACATCGGCTTCGGCGTAGGCTTTTTGAACGTTCGCCACGGTCGAGCGAACATCCTCTTCGCGGAGGATCAGAATCCCGTGTCGCCCATGTCCTGGCGCGCAGCCAAGCTCCCCATATTCGGCCCGATCGAGCAGTCGGCGCTCCATCTCGCAAGTCGAGCTGGACAGCACATGATCGCCGGTCACGACGGTGACTGCGCCGCCAAAGCCATCCGGTCGCATCCTGGTGCAGGTCCATGCCGACACGATGGCGACGTGATCGAGCTGATCGCAGCGCCGGACAATGTTCTGGAAGATGGCGGCCTCGCCCAAATCGGACAGGTCGAGCTCCAGTTCGGTCTCATCAGCGCCGGCTTCGTCCAGCTTGTGGCGCACCATCTCGCCAATCGTGCCGGAAGGCATGGCTTCGTCCTCGAGCATGTCCTTCAGCTCGGCGATGTCGAGCCAGATCGTATCCGACGGCCCTTCGCTGGAGTAGAAATAGATCGCGTCGCCGTCGGGCTCATAATCGAACATGCCGGTGAGCAGCGCGAGTTCAAGCCGCATGATGGCGTGGGCAGGGATGCTTGGCCGAACGACGGTCGGGAAATGGTAATCAGCCATGAAATGTCTCCAGATACGCGAAAGCCCGGCACTCGGCCGGGCTTCGCAAAAGATTGAACGGGTGAATTGCGAGGATCAGAGCCGGAAGGTCGCCACCAGCTCCTGATGATCGTGATGAGCCTTGAGCACGTCGCGATAGAAGCTCTTGCGCTGCTCGCGCAGAGCAGGATCAACACGGGACTCCCGTTTGAGAATCCCCGCCGCAGCGCGAACCACGGCCTTATCCGCCTCCCAGACATGGACGTGAAGATAGCTGTAGAGCAGCATCACGTTGTCTCCTTCTCAGCGGCGAAGGGATCGACCTCACGATGGATCGGCTGCGCCCGGCCCATCCACGGTTCCGGGCGGATACAGCGCACCCAATCCGCGAAGCTTGGGATGAAGCCAAGATCCTCGCGAACATGCTGTTCTCCGATGAGGCGGACCGGAACGATGCGACCTGTCGAGATGGTCACGGTCGCGCCGAAATTCCGCTCGAGCTGGAATATGCCCTGGGCATGATGGCGCAGTGCCCGGTGACGAAAATCCGCAATGATCTCCTTGGATTCGTCGAACCACTGGTGCAACGGCAGATAGTCTTCGGGCAGGCCACCCCATTTACGGACCGACGATAAAGCGTGGTGATAGCAATGTCCCATCATCGCCTCCTCACCACTCGTGCCCGTAATGTTCGGACGCGCTGATCCGCTCATTATAGTCGAGTTCGATCCGGCGCTCGGCGACATGGAAGCTGAACTCGCCATAGGCGCCATCACTATTCTCCCAGCCGCAATGCTTCTGGCCGAGCAGATCATAGGCCATTTCCTCGATTGCCTCGCTTGCCGACAGCGTGTTCGCCACCGGCTGTCCGGTGTCATGCGATACTTTCAGCATCTCGACCGTTCCGGTCGGCAGGTCGGCGGGCTCGTCACCCCGAAAGCATGCGATGTCTTCGATCTGGCCGCTATCACCGCAACCATCGAAGGTGACGGTGACGAGCGTGATGCCCGCCGAGGCGAGGAGCGCGAACAGGGCGGCTTTGTTGGCGGGTACGAGCTTTGCCGCTGCCGCATCGCGTTCGGCCATGCGCGCGAGAATAGCGGCCATGTCGATGGCCGGTGGGGATGCAGGGTGCGTCATGATGGGTCTCCTGAAACGAAAAAGCCCGACGCGACGCGCCGGGCTCGGAATGTGAATGCGATGGAAGGGACGGCCGGGGCCGTCCCTTCGCGCGATCATCAGGCGGCTGCCGCATAGGCGTCCCCATCCTCGTTCCCGGTCTCATCCTTCTCGAGGAAAGCCGGCAGTTCGGTGGCCTCGGCTTCGTGGGCCGATTCAGTCAGTGGCTCGTCCAACAATGCGGGCGTGCGCATCGGCTTGGGCAGCCAGCCTGCATCCTCCAGCAGGCGCTCGGCCTCGTTCGCCATATCGCCCTTCTTGAGATGGTCGATCATCTCGGCGAATTTCGAACCCTTTGCCTCCGCCACGTCGGCGAGGATGCGCGGCTTGGTCACGCTGCGGAAATAGCCCTCGACGGTGGGACGCCAGCCCGCGCCGACCAGGTCGAGTCCGACGGCGCGCGCGAGGACGTGGCTATGAGCGATCCGCCGCTCGACACTGTGCTTCGAGATGCGGCCATTGTCATATTTGGGCACCACCTCCTGCTGCGCATTCAAAGCCTGCGAAGCGCAATGCGCGAACAACGCAGCCTGTTCCGCGCCATCGAGCTGGAGCAGCGCCTCCCACAGGTCCTTGTCGCTGTCCGGCAGACGGTCGGCCCAGCGCTTGTGGCGCTCGTCGATCGCCTTGGCCGGCGCGCTGCCGCGAAGACCGGCAGGGGCGTGCCCGAACGAGACCTTGCTCAGCGATAGCTCGAGGCAGGATTCGCGGCTGTAGCTGTAGAAAGTGCTGAGCACGAAGGCGTGCAGGACTGCAGCGAAAGCGGTGGACGGGCTCTGGGCGAAGGCGTCCTGCAGCGCCAGTGTGCGCCAGGCCGTGAGTTCGGCAACGAGCCGGTCGGACAGCGGCTTGAGGATCTCGCCATCCTCATCGTCATCCGCCGAAGTCGCTCCCATCGGAACCACATTGGTCGCCGGAGTGCCAGCCGCGGTTCCGCGGTCGTCGTCGCGATCCTCGGCACCCTGAGCATCGCAGTCGGAATCCGCATCGCCCTTCTCGGCTTCGGGGATCGGTTCGTCCTCCGGCCGCACATATCCGCGCTCGATGCAGAGCGATCCGTCGGTCTCGATCGACACGAACACGCCCGCCCGCGCCATCTCCTGCGCATCGAAGGTCATCGGCCGGTTGACCAATGCGCCGATTTCCGTTTCGATGGCGGTAAGACGCTCATGCACTTCGTCGGGGATGACGGGTTCATCAGACCATTGCGCCTCCAGCGCCTCGGCCTCTTCCTCCAACGTTGCCAGCCGAGCATCTTCCTCGGCGGTTCGCGCAACCGGGACCCCATCAATCTCACGCAGACCATCGGTCACGCTCCAGGGCAGGTCGACCGCGGTCGCGATCCATTTCCAGCCCTCGGCGCCAATCTTCTCGCCCTCAGCCTGAAGCTTCTCGGTCACGAGCTGGTCGAGCAGTGCGGGATCGGTCAGCCAGCCACCATCATCGTCCTCGAACAGGTCGCGCATCACGCTGCCGCCCGCCGCGACATAGGCCTCGACGCCGACGAAGCGCACGCGCTTGTCCGCGACCCGCACGCTGTTTTCCGTAAGCTTCTGGCGGATATAGGCGCCGGAGCGATTGTAGCTGTGGGCCAGCAGTTCCCAGACCTGTTCCTGGCGCTCGTGATCGTCGGAGACCGAGAAGGCCATCAGCTGCTCCAGCGTCATGCCGTCCTCGGCATAGATCTCGTGCAGCTTTGGCGAGACCTTCGCCAGCTTGAGGCGCTGGTTCACCACCGCTGGCGTCACAAGGAAGTGTGCCGCGATCGAGTCGATATCCTGGCCCTTGTCCACCATTGCCTGCATCGCGCGGAACTGGTCGAGCGGATGGAGCTGTTCGCGGAATGTATTTTCCGCATAGCTGTCCTCCTCGGCCGAAACGACGTCATCGGCCGCTTTGACGACACAGGGGACTGGTGCATTCTTGGCGAGACGCTTCTGCTTCACCAGCAGCTCGAGGGCGCGGAACCGCCGGCCACCGGCCGGCACTTCGAATTGCCCGGTCTCCTGGCCTTCCGCATCGAGCAGGGGGCGCACGTTGAGGCTCTGGAGCAGCGTGCGGCGGACGATGTCCTCCGCCAGCTCTGCGATCGACACGCCGCCCTTCACCCGCCGCACATTGGACTGGGACAGGACAAGGCGGTCGAATGGGATGTCCCGCGAACCGCTGAGGACCAGCTTTTGAGGTGCTTTTGCCATGGGTAGTTCTCCATGACGGGCCGCCGCGAGACTCTCTCTCGGCTTCCAGCCCGTCACGAAGGCCCCGGCCTTCCTCTGCCTCTTCGACCTGCCGCAGGCAGGGCGGGATCGCTGTCTGGCTACGCGGCCGTTCGCTGTTGCGAGTGTCGACAATATTGCACTATATTGTGACAAATAGGAGGCTGCAATGAACAAGCCAATGACGCTCAATGTCCGCATCAGCGGCGCTCTCAGTGAGTTCGTGACTGCTAATGTCGGCGATCAGGGTGCCTATGAGAATGTCAGCGAATATGTGCGTGACCTCATTCGGCGTGACAAGGATCGGCTCGAAGCCGAACAGTTCCAGCGCCTCAAGGCCGAGTTGAACCGCGCTTTTGCGGCGCCGGACGACGATTTTGCCGATCTTGACGCGGAGGCGGTCATCGCCCGCGCAAGCCGGGGCTGAGACCGTGGCGTTGTTCCGGGTTTCAAAGATCGCCGGCCAGCGGCTTGACGAAATCTTCGCCTACACGCAGCAGACCTGGGGCGAGGATCAGGCGGAAAGCTATATCCGCGAACTCTTCGCGTGCTTTGGGAGCATCGCGCGACGAGACGTCCTATGGCGTGCGATCCCGGCCGATTTCGGTGTCGATGGCTATTATTGCCGCCACCAGCATCACTACATCTATTGGCGGGAGCTCGCCGATGGCGCGGTGGGTATCGTCACCATCCTGCATGAGCGCATGCACCAGATGGATCGATTTCGCGAAGATCGCGGTGGCTGAAGCTACGGCTCGATCCGGTCGCTCTACCTGATCTTAGCGCCACCCGCATCGGAAACGCCACGCCGCACCGACAGCCGGTCGGAAAAGGTGACGACATTGGTGCGCCCTTCGCCATCGATCTGGATGAAACGAAGCACATCGCCTTTGAGAATCTCGATCACCACGGGCGGCAACTCGTTCTGCGGGTCGTGGAAGATCTGACGGTTTTTCGGCACGGACGACTCCAGCGCTAGCCTGAGCATAGCACGGCAACCTGCGCTGGACTGCCTTGTCATCAATATTGTCATCGATATTCGTCCGGCAGGTCCTCCTCGTGGCCCTGCCAGACGATGCGGTCGCCCTCATAGATCGTGACAAATCCGCGTCCGCGCCTGATCGGTGCCGGAGGCTTGGCCGAGAAGTTGAGGCAGCCGAAGGTATCCACGGTGGCCGAAAAGGCGAGCGGCTTGCCATATTGCATCAGCACTCGGTCGCAAGAACCGCTCGGCCGCTTCACGCGACGTTTGGAGAGGCCGAGCTGGAACGCTTCATAGGCGCTGACTTCCCAGTCAGATGGCGGCGACCAATGCCGGCAATATTTGCAATAACGCGGAGTCGGCGGGCCGCTATTCTCGTCTTCGAGCGCCGGCCCGCCATTATGGCCGATTGAGGAGCGTGGCCCGATCATTTCTTGCGCCCTGCCTCTAGCCACGATCGCAAGCGTTGGCCCATGACGCCGATGCCGGCATTGATCTCAGTGATCTGTGCATCTGGGGTGATGCAGCGCATTTCTCCGAAGCCCTCGAGAAAGGCCCGCATGACCTTGAGGTAGAGCCCGCCGCCGACCAGCGCCACCTCTGTGAACGGCCGTGTGCCATGATAGGCGAGGCTGGCGATCTCGCAGCCGGGATGCGAACCGTAATTGTCGGGCTTGCGCGGAGATGGCGGCCGCGGCCAGCGGGTCGTCATGCCGCCCGCGATCATCCGCTCGGCAAGCTCGGCCGTGAGCCGGGCATCATAGTCCTCGATAGGCCGATCGCCTGTCCCGAAACCATAGCGCGCGGACAGAAACCCTACACGAGCAAGCCGACGCTCAGGATCGACGGCACGCCAGGTCTGCCAGAGCGGACCATCATAGCGTTCCCATGCCGGCGTCCATCCTGGATCGTGACGCTTGGTAGCCGAGCAGGCGAGGATCAGCAGTCGGTGCGAAAATCCCGCTGCTCGTGTCTGCGGGACATCTACGCGCACGACCTTGACTGGACGCTGTTCGGCGACCTCGGCGAGCCGTCCGATCAGCGCAATATCAGCATCGGTGCAGACGCCGCGAATTCGGAGCGTAACCGCTCCATCGTCCTGCACGGGCGGCACCGCAGAGGACAGGATGCCGTTGCCGAGATTGCCGCAATATTGCGGCACCTCGACTGGAGGGTGGCCCGGCGCTGGTTCAACCTTGCGCTGCCCGACGCGCCGGAACGCTTCGGCGAAGCTGACGGGATTGGGCGTCGTGCGCGCCTCGATCCGTGGATGATACTTCCACGGCGGGCGATCCGGATCGACCTTGCCGATGCGTATCTGATGGAGCAGAACCGCGAGGTTATACGGGTCGGCGGGATAGGGACAGTCCCGCCACGCCCGCCGGATCGAACAGCGAACCGCATCGGGGAATGCGAACAGGCGTGCTCGCGCCCGGCGCCAGACATTGGCGCGTTCGTCACGCAGGCGTTGCTGCTGCTGCGGCCACCATCGTGCGCGACGGAACATTTCCTCGTCGACGCAGTGCTGGGTTGCGGCGATCATATCGGCGAACAGCGGCAGCGCCTCGCGCTCGCGCCGCTGCTTGGCGAGGAAGGCCGCACGCTTGCGCGACGTTTCTTGATATGCCGTGGGCCTGGGCCATTTGTGGAAGCGCATCATGCACCTCCTTTCGCGGCGATGGCCGCCCGATAGAGGATGCGTTCCCCTTCGATCAGCGATCCCGCACGGGACGCGGCATCGGCGTAAATCGACAGCGCAAATGTACCCTCGAACAGGATATCCCGCTCGATGCCGAGACCGAAGGGAAGCTGGATGGATTCCAGTTCCTCCAGCGCGAAGCTGCCCATCTCCGGGCAACCGAAGCCGAGGTCCGCGACGCCGAAAAGGACTCCATCCTCATCCAGCTCCGTGGCGAGCCACGTTCCCGCGCCCACCGGATTGAAGAAGCGCACGACCGGAACCGGATCGGGCGCGGCCTCACCGCGAC
>Ga0265293_10002101_pt1 | contig 41373 bp, 40 predicted proteins | sample Munlanlewell138R_FD_192505 | JGI IMG/M metagenome (GOLD analysis project Ga0265293, IMG submission 192505) | Leachate microbial communities from a municipal landfill in Southern Ontario, Canada - Leachate well 138R | ecosystem: Engineered > Solid waste > Landfill > Unclassified | place: Canada...
TGGCGACAACAATTATATAATGTTGCATCCAGTAAAAGATAAGGGCGATAGTTCAAGATATAATGAATATATGCTTGATAAAAAGGCTCTACCTTTTATAAAGATGTGGTTAGACAATCGTGGTTATGAGCATGAATATTTATTTACTACAAAATACGGAAATGAAATAGAACAAATATCTGAAACATGGGGAAACTATGTTCACGATAATATCCTAAGTGATATCGTTGGTCGAAGATTAACACCACACTTATGGAAACACACAATAGTCACAAGGTTACTTGAACAAGGTGTTGATAAAGAGCTTGTTAGTAAATTTGTGGCACATCACAAAAATGTAAATACAACCTCTATTTATGACAATAGAGAGTTTGAAGAAGAAAGAAAAAATATATTTTAAATCTTAATAAAATACCAATTTTATTAGAAAAAAGAAAGTGGGGTGAGATTTATAAATGGATACAAATCAAAACTTTGGAATTACAGTACAGGCGATATTAGATGCCAATGCTGGTGTTAGCTTACAGGCAAGTCTTGATAAATTAACGAATTTAAAATTAAACATAAATATAGATAGTAACTTAAAAACTGATGGTATTAAAAATAATTTATCAAAATTTAGTGAAAATTTAAAAGAAACCGAAACTTCAACAGGTGGATTAAACAATGCAGTAAGTTCACTTATAGGGAATGTAGGAAAAGTTGCAGCATGGGGACTTGCAACAAATGCTATATATGGAACTAAACATGCAATGGAAGAACTATTCTCAAACATGGTAGAGATTGAAAGTAAATTAGTAGAACTTGAAAGAGTTTCTGGAAATCTTGATATGACAAAAATCTTCGATGGTGCATATGAAGCATCACAAAGATATGGGAGTGGACTTTTTGATACACTAGATGCAATTACTGAAATAGGTCGTAGTTATGACAATTTAGATGAAGCTCAAATTATTGCCACATCAAGTGCAGCAATACTAGCATCAACAATTGCTGATATGAGTGGAGAAGATGCGGTTAAAACTATTATAGCAGTAAGTAATGCTTATGGTCTATTAATAGAAGATAGTGAATTATTAGTTGATAAAATCAATGAAGTTGACAACAACTTTTCTGTTAGTTCACAGTCAATATCACAGGCTTTAAGAAAATCAGCATCTACTGCAAATGTATTTAATGTAGAACTTGATGACTTAATTGGATATATAACAGCAATTAGTGCTACAACCCAAGAGAGCGGTAATGTTATTGGTAACTCATTAAAGACAATTCTTTCAAGATTAACAACTATGTCAGAAGCAGAAAGTGTTTTAGATGATGTTGGAATATCTATTAGAGATATGAATGGTGAAATAAGAGGAAGTTCTGATATTTTAGGAGAACTAGCTAGTGTATGGAAATTATTAACGGATGAACAAAGACAAAATATTGGTGTTCAAGTTGCAGGGAGAAATCAATTAACTAGATTTTTAGCATTAATGGAGAACTTTGATATAGCAACAAAAGCTAGTGCCACAGCATTAACATCACAAGGTAGTGCGGCAAGAGAAAATGCAGTTTATTTACAAAGTTATGAAGCAAAATTAAATAAGTTAGAAAACTCACAATTAGCATTGGCAAAAGCAGTTGGCGATAGCACAATGAATGAGTTTGGTAAGGCATTTTTAGATGCAAGAATTGCATTAACTGATACAATTACATCAGTATTAAAATTTTCTGATGCTACAACTATATTAGTTACATCATTAGTTGGGTTAGTTGCAGTATTATCAAAAACCGTAAATGGTAAAAAGATTTTAAGTGAAATAACTGGATTACTAACAACACAAGAACAACAAGAGGCTGCGGCAACTTTAAAAAATGCACAAGCACAAAGCGGTTATCAATCATCTATAAGTAAAGTGTTCAATGCACTTAGTTTAAAAAATGTTTCACTTAAAGCAAGTAAAGCATCATTAGACCAATATACAATAGCAATTAATAACAATAAGAAGTCACAAGATACATTGGCTTTAGCAGAAAAGTTTCGTAAAAGAGGCATGGATGGAATTGCAGACCAATTAGTTGGTATTTCAAAAGAATATCAGGCAAGTGCTACTAGTGCTGGTAGAGCAGCAACTGCTTATAAAGCAGCTGGAATAGCGGCTCAGGTGGCTGGTGCAATGATGCAAGCAGCATTTACACTGGGAATTGGAATAGCAATTGGAGCAATTGTAAATAAGATTAATGATTTAATTGGTGCTAGTAAAAGAGCACAAGAGGAAGCATTGAATAGTGCTACTGAATTAGATAATTGGTCTGTATCAATGGAGACTAATAAAAACAAAATAATCGAATATAAAAAAGCACTTGATAATAGCAATATTAGCTTAGAAGATGCAAAAAATTATAGAGCAGAATTGTTAGACTTACAAAAAGAATTAATAGAAAAATATGGTCAAGAAGCAAAAGGTATTGACCTAGTTAATGGTTCATTAGATACACAAATAGAAAAAATGAACTATTTGATGCAAATGGATGCTCAAAAATGGTTAAACGATAACTACAATGCTATCAAAAAATCAGAAAAGGCATTAAGTGACTCAGTTAGTAAGGGTGGAATGCTTGATACTGACAAGCAACTTATACATAATGCTGGTATTAATTTTAATAAGAAAAATACTTTTATGGCTGATTGGGGAGTTGAGCAGGGTTATGATGTTTACTCAACAAGGTCAATAGCGGGTGGTAACCTATTTAGTAATGAAGATGCAGAAGAAACAATAAAATACCTTAATGATTTATCAACATATTTACAAAAAAATAAACAAGCTGTTTTAGATGCTGGATTAACAAATTCAGACTATAAAGATATGTTGCAAGATGTTTCGTCAACACTTAGTACACTTAACGAAAGATATAGCGGACATATTTCAGTGGTTAATGAGGCTGCTACAAAGACACTTGAAGCAAGAGATGATTATTCTCTTTTTAGAGAAGAACTGGTTGAAGCTGCAAAAGATGGCTCTTTAACAGCAGAAGAAATAAAGAATTTAGTAAATAGTCATGATGGTTTAGAAGAAGCTTTTGAAGATGCAGGAGTTTCTTTAGAAGAACTAATTGCGAAATATGAAATTCTTCCAGATTTAATTTCTAGTGTAGATGATGAAAATGTAAAATATATAAGAAATAGTCAGATATTGCAACAAGAAACTGAAAAAATGAATGCAAACCTTGATAATGTTCAAAGTGCCTTTAATACAGTTTCAAATGCTGTTAAGGAATATAATGAAACTGGTTATGTTACTATTGATACACTACAATCATTATTAGCATTAGACGAAAGATATTTAACTACATTAATAGATAAAAATGGAAATCTACAATTAAACGAACAATCTTATAGAAATCTTACTGATGCTATTTTGGATGAGGCAGAAGCATCTGCTATAAATGAAGCAATGACTGATTTAGAAGTAATTGCTAAACAAAAAGAAGGTACTGAACTAGATAAAGTTCGTTCTAAATACGGTTTATTACAAACAAAATTAAGCGATGTAACTCTTAGTTACGACAATGTAGCACAAGCAGCGGCTAAATATAAAGCAATCGAAGGTATGAGTGCTGGTGATATAGACAATATTGATAAAGTAATGAGTTCGCTTAGTTCAAAAATGAACCTTATTAATAAAACAAGAACTAGCATATCTAAGAGTGTTGCTACTTCAATGGGGACATCAGCTAAATCATCAAATCAAAAAACATATTTTGACTATGTAAATGAAAGATTACAAGGTTATAAAGATAGTTTAGACTCATTAGACCTTGAATTAAGAATAGTACAAGAGAAGTTTAAAGGATTAACTGAGGGTAGTCCTGAGTGGTTTGCAAATTTAAGACAACAAGAGAACATTATAAAAAGAAGACAACAAACTACACTTGATTATATAAATGCAATACAAAGAGAACTTCAATCAACCAAACTTAGTGCAGAAGAAAGAGTTAAATTAAATAATTCTTTACAACAGCAAACATTAGAATATGAAAGACAAAATACAGCATTAAGAGATTTGGTTAATACAGAAAAAGACTATTATAAATCTCAAATTAAAAATAAAATCAATACACTTAAAGAACTTGAAAATGAGAGACATAAGGAAGTTATTGATAATATTAAAAAGGAAAGAGAAGCTTTTAAAAAAGCAGTTGATAATCAAATTGCTCAAATTAAAAGAGTTGAAGATGCTCGTAAATTTGATAAGGAATTAGAAAAATTACAAGCAGAAAAACAAACAGTCCAAGACCAATTAAATAGACTACAAGGAGACAGTAGTCGATTAGCAAATTCTAAAAGATTAGAACTTGAACAAAAGTTAGTCGAAATAGAAGATGAAATATTAGAACATCAAATTGATAGACAAAATGAACTTAGAGAAGAGTCTTTAAAAAATCTACAAGAGCAAAAAAATGCAGAATTAGATATGTTTGAAGAAACTGAAAATCAAAAGCATGAATTAATTTTAACCAACTTAGAAGAACGAGTTGAAGCAATAGATGAATTAAACATATCAATTTCTGAATTAAATAGACAGATGAGTGATTTGGCTAATATACTTAATAATTTTCCTAGTTGGTCTGACACATTCAATGCTATGTCTGGTGTTCAAAACCTAAGTAGTGTTTTTGGAACATCACCATTTAGCATGACAAACCCTAACAATACACAGGTTGGTCAAACATTTGTAATAAATGTAACAGCAAATAGCGAGGCAGAAGGTCAAGCAGCTGGTCAAGCAATTGTTGATGAACTTATGAAAAGTGGTCTTATTGTTAGTGGAAATGGTTATTAGGAGGGATAATAAATGAAACAAACAGCATTACATTTTACTTACGGAAATCAAAGCAGTATGGCTTTTGGGGTTAGTAAAATAAATTTCGATAGTGGTGTTCTTCAAGAAGAAATTATCCTTCCTGAAAGAACCTTAAATACCGAAATGAGAAAACATACGAATATTATGGATTTTTATTCAATAAATTATGATAAACCATTAGAAATAGAAATGGAAATCCTTTTAGATGATAAGTGGAAAGAAGAAGGTTTTCTTCATAGAAAATACCTGGTTAATGTTATAAGATGGTTAAAAAGAGAAACATATTTACCTTTAATATTTGACACAATGCCAGATACAATCTTTTATGCCATTATGTCAAGCGACTTTGTAATATATCACAATTCAAGAAATCAAGGTTATTTAAAAGTAAGAGCAACTTGTAATTCACCATATGGTTTTACTATGGTTCAAAATTCACCAATATATACTAATACAGGATTATCAAATATACAGATTATAGCCAATAGTGATTTTGACACATCTTTAATTAAAGTATTAATTAAAAAACATGGTGATGGCAATTTGTTAATAAAAAACATTAGTAATGGAACAGAAATTAATATGGAAAACTTGGAAAATGGTGACCAAATAATCATAGATAACTTTAATCATATGATGTCGGCAACTGATATTGATGATAAAGAAATAATAATAAATGATAAAAAAATAAATCATAATTGGTTAGTCTTTTGGACAAATGTAAATCAATTAGAATTAAACGGAGATGCCGAGATACAATTTCTATGGCAAGGTATAAAAATAATATAAGAAAGGGTGAAATTAATGTTTGAATATACAGAATATAACCTAGATGATAAGATAACGAAACTTGAATTGCTCAAACCTAATGAACAGTCTCTGGGTGAAATTCTAAATGCAAAAAACAAAGTAACGACCCTTACATTAGGTGGTGTTGCTCAATTAAATTTTGAAATACCAGATACTAAATCATTTTCAAATGTAATGTTAAGCAGAGATGAAGTAACTGATACATTATTAAATTTAAATGTCGATGAGACTAAAAATGAAAATCAAGCAAAAAATGCTTTGGTGAAATATTTAATTAGGGCAACATATACAAATAAAAAACAAATCATATTTATATTGCCAAATAAAAATATAACTAGTGATTTAAATAAAACAAATTTATCTTTACAGTGTTATAGTAGAGAACATGAATTATCTCATAGTATTATTGTAAATTATATGGGTGTTCCTATTGATAGTTCTTATACATTAGACGGATTATCTCTTGAAGAAGTTTTAAGAGATATTTTACAAGATACATTATGGGAAATAGATTTTTTAGATGAAGGATTTAATAGTTCTGATGCTAATGTTATAAGAAGGACAGTTGATGCTTATAATGGAATTAGCATCTTAGCTGTTGTTGATAGTCTTATGAGTATTTTTGGTGGAATACCAGAATATGATACGGTTAATAGAAAAATAAGTATATATAAACCAACCAATGAAGAACATTATAAATTTAATGGTTTGGAAATAAATGATTATAACTATTTAAAAGGCTTAACAAAACAAGAATTAACAGACAATTTAATAACAAGATTATATGGGTTAGGAAAAGATGGCTTAACAATTAATGCTATTTCTCCAACAGGAACTAGTTATTTAGAAGACTTGTCTTTTTTCTTATATCCAGCAGAAAAAAATTCTAATAATGAATTAATTAAATCTAGCAGATATATGTCTGATGATTTGGCTCTTGCAGAACTTATCTATGAAGAATTTTTAATAACACAGACAGGTTTATTAAATACTTTATTCGATGAACAAGGAGTCAAACAACAAGAATTAACGGTATTATTAAATGAGTTATATACATTAGAAACTGAACAAAAGTTAATACAAGACCAAGTTGACTTAAAGGTTGGATTAAATCAGGCTAATTTAAATGATGCAGAATATGTTTTAATATTAGATAATTTAGATAATAAAAATTCAGAAATAGAAAATAAAGAAAATCAAATTGAAAATAAACAAGATGAAATTCAAAATTTAGTTGACCAAATTAATATTATTTATTTAAGTCTTAAATTAGAAAATCATTTTACACCAGGACAATTAAAAGAAAGACAATTATATATATATGAAGGTCTTTATACAAATACAGGGATTGCAATAGAAGATGACCTATATGATGAAATGGTGGAATATCTTAAAGCAAATAACACACCAAATGTAACAATCAATATAGATGTGAAAGATGTATTCTCTATGCAAAGCAAAAGTGCAATAAGAGATAGAAAAAAAATAGCACTTGGAGAAATAATTGATTTATATTATAAAAAAGGAATATTAGAAGTTGATATAAAAGCTCAAATTATGGAAATCACAATTGATGAACATAACAACAATATGGAGCTTATTATTTCTAATATTCATGATTATAAAAAAAATCCTGATGATTGGATTTCAAAAGTTTTACAAAGAGGAATAACAACATCTACTATTGTAGAGAACAATAGAGTGGATTGGTCACAGGGGAAAATAGCATATAATGATATTAACAAAATATATCAAGAGGGAATAGATACAGCATTAATCGAAATTAATTCAGCAGTAAATAATTCAGTTAAAACAAACAATCGTGGAATTACGGTTACTGATACAACTAATCCTTTGAGATTTGTTCGTATTACTAATGGAGTTATGGCACTATCTAAAGATGGTGGAAGAACATTTAGTACGGCAATTAGTGCAGATGGTGTCTGGGCTGAAATGTTAGTTGGTCAAATCATAATTGGTAATGAATTGCAAATTATTGGTGATGGCGAAACATTGATGATAGGGACTATCCCTTGGAATGCTTTCTTAGACATAAGTACAGCAGATTTTGGTATTGTTCTTAAAACATCTACCAATACAATTTTTATTAGTAGAGAACGAGGCTTTAAAATAACTAACCCTACTGGTAGTGATGTAAAATTTTATGCAGATACTAGTGGTAACTTAGTAGCAAAAGATTTAACTATAAATAATATAAATGCAGTAAGTGGAAAAATTGCAGAATACACTATAAATGGTGCACAGTTAATAGGAACTAATGTAGGACTATCTGGTAAAAGTGGTCAAGGATATGCTTTTTGGGCTGGTTCTAATACACCGAGTTCAGCTGCATTTAGGGTTGGACATGATGGTAGTCTGGTTGCAAGTAGTGCAAATATTAGTGGAGTCATAAATGCCACAAGCGGAAGTTTTAGCGGCTCAATAACAACATCAAATATAAATGCTTATGGGGGAACTATCGGTGGCTGGAACATTGATAGTGCTCAATTACAAAAATCAATTAGTGGTTATAGTTTTGAAATCAGGTCTGATAGGGCTTCAAATGAACCAGCATTGCTAGTCTATAATTCTAATGCTGGGCAATATAACTTTTATGTAAGACCAGACGGATTTCTATATGCAAGAAATGCACAAATAAGTGGTACTATTTATGCTTCAAGTGGTAGTTTTAGTGGAAGTATCAGTGCCTCTAGTATTAGTGGTTCAAGTTTTAGTGGTGGTTCCATAAATATAAATAGTTATTTTTCTGTAAATACTAGTGGCGGTACACAAATGTCAACAAGTGGCGGTGGATTTATTTCAACCAGAGCCTCGACACACCCTTATGCTAGTGCATTAAATATAGCAACCATAGCTGGTGGAGGTGTTTGTTTTGTAACTGGAGTTAACCAAAACGATGCTGGAAGTGTGGTTGGAAGGGTATTTAAAGGTGATAGTAATTACATTTATGTAGAAAGACAAGGTACAAATGGTCGCATAAGTTCTGGAAGTGGAGAATTATCTTCTAAAATTTTAAAAGAAAATATTATAGACTTTGACAATGATGATTATGAGAAAGCTTATAGTCTTTTAAATAAAGTAAAAATAAAACATTATAATTATAAATATGATATGTACGGAACAACGAGAAACAAACAATTTGGTTTTATAATTGATGAAATAGAAAAAATTGATGGGTATGAAAAATTCTTTTTATTCAAGGAAGAACATGCAAAGATTACAAAAGATAAAAAGCTAAACTATGATACATCTAATTTGAAAGAAAATGAAAAAATAATTGATTTTAAATCATATGATAGAGATTTATTAAGTAGATATTTATTAGTAGTGTGTAAAGCATTACAAGAGAAAATAGAAAAATTGGAGGAAAAAGTAAATGAAGGAAAATAAAGATATGTCTATTAGTTTAATTTTAGAAAATGCGAAAATAGAATATGCAACTGAAATTAATAAGGTAACAGAAAAATATAATCTACCACCATATTTTGTGTGGATGATTTTTAATGATTTTCTTAATGAAATGGAAAAAAATAAAAATAGACAACTGGAAATGGAAATGCAACCCCAACCAGAAATGGAAGAAGAAAAAGAAGTGGAATAATGAACATCTTATGTTTAGATTTAGTTATGAATGAAACAGGTTATGCTATTTTTAAAAACACTCAATTAAAAGACTATGGAATTATTTCAACAAGTAAAATAAAAGAGAGTGTGGAAAATATCCATAGTCAAAAATTAAAACATATATATAATGAATTGATTGAAATAAGTAATAAACATAAAATTGATATAGTTATTATAGAAGATAGTTTTGTTCGACATAATAAAGCGACAAAAGCATTATCAAAAGTCAGAGGGGTTGCTGAACTTATTTTTAGCGATAAACAAATAATATTATATCCTACTAGACTTATAAAAAAAGCAGTTACAGATAATGGAAATGCTTCTAAGGAAGATATGATTAATAAAATAAATGAAATATATAATTTAAAAATTGAAGACGATAATATAGCCGATGCTGTTGCATTAGGTTTTTATTATCTAAAAAAAGAGAAGGAGGTTGAATAATATGCCAATAATTGCAAGACAAGATTTTCTTGAACCATATGTAACATTATTGAGAGATGGGACACCAGAAGACCCATATGTAAATATTACGGAAACTATAAGATTAGTGCCAAATATTAATATGGATGCTGGTGTTTATAATATAGCAGTATTAAGGGAAATCCCACTATTGACCCAGGGGGTAGTTGCAAAAATTAATGGTATTCAATTAACTGAAATAAGAGATAGTTTAAAAGAGATTGATGAAAATCATTTTAAGGTAGACTACACAAACGGTAGAGTTTATCTTTCAGCAGAACATACAAATGAAGAAGTTAATTTTGCATACAAGGGTCGTGGAGTAATCTTAATTACAAGTGAAAGAATATTGCTTAGTTATGGAAATAATTTTGAAAATATTTATACATTAGATAGATATGTTCAAGAGCATATGGGAGAAGTAAATATTGGAGAACTTGAAAATCTTAAAACAAATGCAAAAGATAAAGTTGTAAATGCTATAAATGAAGTTTGGGATGATATCCAAGACCATATAGATGATAAAAATAATCCACATGATACTAAAAAAGAAAATATTGGATTAGGAAATGTAGATAATACATCTGATATGAATAAACCAGTTTCAATTGCTCAACAACAAGCACTAGATAATTTAGAGAGCGAAATTAGAACTGATATGGATAATGTGGATGAAAATTTACAACAACAAATAGATGCTTTACATGGTTCTTATATATATATAGGTAAGATATTGCTTGACACATCTGATGTAACACAAGCATTACTTACAGCAAGAGCAAAAAGTATAATGGGGACAACCGAGTTACAGACTGGTTGGGTTTTAATAGACAATGAAAAGCACGATTGGTATTGGAGTGGAACACTTAATGAGTGGCTTGACCTAGATACAACCAATATATATCCAGCAACCAATACAACAATGGGTATTGTTCAAGGAAACTCAAATGTTAGTATAACCAATGGATTAATGACAGTCCTTATGTCAAAAGATAGTGAGAAGTTTGGTGGTCAATTACCAAGTTATTATGGTGTAGCTGCTGATGTAGCAAATAAGGTAAACAAAGATGGGGATACAATGACTGGCAAATTAACATTGCCAATTGCGATTACAAGTAGTGCCTCTATGAATATACCACATGGAACAACTCCCACAACATTAGTTAATGGTGATATTTGGACTACAACAGCATCTATATTAGCACGAATTAATGGAACAACTAGAACATTTTATCATAATGGAAATGCTGCAACGGCCGCTTTATCAACAGTTTCGCAAAGTGAAGCTGAGGCTGGAACAGCAACAACTACTAGGGCATGGACTGCTCAAAGAGTGCGACAAGCGATAGATGCGAGAGCATGGACTAATGAAACTCTTTTATGGGGTGGAACAGAACCAGACCCAGTAGTGGGAAAGACAATAATATGGGTCGATATAGACCAATTATAAAGGACGGTGAAAGTAAATGGCAGTAGGGGCAACAGTAAGTAGAAAAGCTAATGGTTATGCTTCAGCAAATGCTTATCAAATGTATGCTGAAGCTTATTTGACTGGAAATGTAAGTGGATTACAAAGACAAGTTCATGTTCGTGCAATGGGACTTGCAACCAATCCAGGTGGATATGAGTTATATAGTAGTCCGTATGCATATACTGATTATAATAGCAGACAAGTTAATAGTTGGTGGCCTCGAGGAACATGGATAACTCTTGTTGAAACATGGGTTTATGTTAATGGAAATCAAAATGTTACATTTGGTGTTTCATATAATAGTAATAATACAACTGCTTGGTTACCACTAAATGGGTCATGGTATACAAATGTTACTCTATGGATACCAGCTGTTTGGTCTCAACCAAGTATGGCAGCAAATTCATATATGCCAAATGTTGTAGCAGAAACTCAAAATATAGATTATGAATTAAACACAACAGCATTTAATCCAGGAACAGGAGCAGATGCTAAATATGTATGGGTGCTTAGATATTTAAATCCAACATCAAATATTTGGGTCTCAGACAATATGACAAGTACTGGGGGAACTGGAACGAGATATTTTGAAATACCTATTGGAAATGCTGGTAGAAGACTTAGGACATATTCAGAACTTTATTATGTGAATAGTAGTGGCGGTGGAGTATGGGAAAGTTATGGTATTCAAGATAGAACAATTTTACCACCAGCAAGTGTTACAGAAACAGTAGTAGATGAACTTGCGAAAAATAATGCTAGAGGAACAAATTATTTTTCAAACTTTGAAATATCAGCAAAAAGTGAATTTGATGCTTTTGAAAAGAATGGAATAAATATACCGATAAGCAACTTGGAACAAGGTGGAAGAGAATATGCTAATGGAAATACATTTGTAACAACCGCTTTCTGTAGAACAATAAACCCAATAGATGTCACACCTGGAGAAACAATAGGAATAACAACAGACTTTAATTTAGCCGCTGACAGTGGACTCTTGTTTTATAATGACTCGACTTTTATATCTGGAACACTTGGTGGTGGTCGTGTTGCAACAGTTCCAGCTGGTGCAAATAAATGTCATATAAATATTAATGGAACAGGAACGCCAAGTGACGTTATTAATTTAAAATTGGTTGGTGCGGGACATAATAAAGTTCGCTATATTAGAATATTCCAAAAAGGCTCAACTTCAAATACAGGAAATCATTTATGCCAATTAGAAGTATATGATAGATTTGGAGTCAACCTCGCACTTGGAAAAACACTAACAACTACTCCAGGATATACCGTTGATAATTCTGCGAATGCAACTAAACCAAGTCTTGATAGTACTTATGCTTATATTTCTCCTGAAGACGGAACTAGAGTATATTTTCAACTAGACCTAGGTGCAGAATATGATATAAAAGATGTTCGTGTTTGGAGATATTATCCAGATAGAAGAAGTTATTATGAAACAGCTGTGTGGGGCTATGACAAAGATATGAACAATACGGCAATCTGGCACGAATATGCTTGGGATGGAACATATCAAGAACATTTTTCACGAAATTCCTTACCTTTTAGAAGAAAAAACTTTTATGGTTTAAAACCAGATACAGAATATACTATAGTTTCAAAAGTAAGAACACAAAAATCAACAAATCAATCAAATGAAGTTAAGAGAACATTCTTAACACATCCAGAAACGGTTCAAGTTATAAATGCAAAGGTTAAACATATAACACAAACTGATTGTGTTTTATCTATGAGTTCAAGCGACCTAGATAATACTATGACATCTAGTTATAGCATATGGGATGAAACTCAAACAACACAAATTATTTCACCACAAGATAATACACCACCAGAATACAGCAAATCAATAAGTGGATTATCAGCAGGTGTTACATACTGGGCTAGATTTAGACTTAAAACATCTAGGTCAGAAGAGTGGAGCAATATAGTGTGGGTTCAGTTTACTACTGAAGACCAGAATACTGAATTTACAAAAGTATTAAAAAGCGATGGGACAGTTACAGAATATAGTCCTTTAATATATATTAAAGATACAAATTTAATTAATATTAATAGAGATAGTTATACATCAAATGGTGTGACCCTTACTAATAATGGTGATGGAACAGTAACATTAAATGGGACTGCATCATCAAATGGAACAATATGGTTTACTAAATCAGACAATACTATTGTTGATAATACAGATATTATAAAGGTTAAAGAAAAGGAAAGAATTAGAGTTTCTTATGAAGTGGTTAGTGGCTCAACAAGCTTCTCAAATGGTGTGGATTTTGGCTTTAGATACACATCAGATGACTTTACAGATAATTATGTTAAAGCGGCAGGCACTACACCAGTAATTAAGAAAATTGATGATAGAGGTAGTATAGCAGGAATTAGTATTAAATTTTCTAATGGAAATACATTTACTAATTGGACTATAAAACCAAAACTAACATGTTCAAAAATCGTACCAATAAGTGCAATTAAAAGAATAGATTAATAAAAAATAAAAAAAACAACTAAGAAAGTGGGGTTGAAATATGTCTGATTGGAAGTGGTTGACACCTGATGTGGTTCAGAGCTTTTGTGTGGGAATAATAACAATAATTAGTGCAGTTGGCTGGGCTGGAAGCTTTATTAAGTCACATAAAGAAAAGCAAAAAAAGGACACTCAAAGTGTTTCACGAACAATAGAAAAACAATGTCTTATTGATGAAAGTATTCTCAATAAGATGGAAGAAGTTAAGGAATACTATAATGCAGATAGGGTGCACTTTTATGATTTTCACAATGGTGTTCACTACTCAAATGGGCGAAGTGCAAAAAAGTTATCTTGTACATATGAAAAAGTTCGTTTTGGAGTAGAACCAATTAAAAGAATTATGAAAGACATAGAGACAAGTGACATTCCTGTTTTCTTAAATAGACTTTTTACTGATTGTAAATTTAGCATTAAAAGTGTAGAGGAACTTAGAGAAGAAAAAGACATTATGTATATATATATGAAAAGAAGCGGTGTCAAATCTCTCTATGTTATGGCAGTTAAAAACCAAAATCATGAACCTATTGGTTTTATAATGCTGCAATATTTAGTAAATAAAGCACCAGATATAGATAACGATGGTGAATTTTTACAAAGATTTAGATGGTTCATGGAAGAACAATTAAAGCAAATGCTTTAAAAAGGAGGAAATATCATGCTACAAATTATATTAGAGAATATAAAAATGATAGGTATGCTATTCGGTTTATTTGGTTTATTCTTTATGTCTAATACAATGTTTGGATTGTTTCTAAATGTTGGATTAAAGGCAGAAAAGTTTGAATGGAGTAGACTATGGTCAGGAGTTAAGAGGGGAATAATTTTATTTATTGGAATTGTTTGTTTGGTAGTTGGTGTTTCAACAGTAGGAACAGTAATTAATATGGCTCAAATAATTGATATTGACCCAGCGATTGTTGATGGTATATCAATTATAACAATAAGCACAATTATTGTATTAAGCACACTAGATTATGCAAAACAAAGTATTCAAAAATTCACAAAAATTATGAATAAGGAGGAAAATTAATATGAATGATGATAAAAAAATATTAGAAGAAGAAATTAAAAAGTTTTTAGAACTAGTTCCAGAAGAACTAAGAGAAAAAGTAAGCAAAGCATTTAATAGAGAAGATATTCCAAATGAAGAAATACAAACAACATTCGAGGAAGAAGATGAGTTTTACAAAGCATCATTAGAAGACCCAAATGTTGAAGTTCATGGAAATGTAGAATTAGATGTAGAGGGGATTGGTTCATTGGATGATGGCATTGGTGCATTATATTATGCAAGATTAACAGCACCTAGTTATCAAGATAAAAACTGGATTTATTATAGTATGAATGGTTACAACTATTGTATTAAAATCGGAAATGATGGTTCAGTTCTACCAAACTGTGTTGGTTATGCTTGGGGAAGATGGAGAGAGCTACTTGGTGCTTATCATAAATTAAGTCGCTCTAATGCAGAAAATTGGTGGGGTAACACTAGCGATGGTTATGAAAGAGGTCAAACACCAAAAGTTGGTGCTGTCATTTGTTGGAGAAAAGGTCAAGCTGGAAATGCAGCAGATGGTGCAGGACATGTTGCTATTGTTGAAAAAATAAATAGTGATGGTTCAATCTTGATTTCACAAAGTGCTTATAATGGTACAAGATTTTGGACACAAACAATGAAATTTCCATACAATGTTGGTTCAACTTATCATTTTCAAGGATTTATTTATAATCCAAATAAATATGATGAAGAACCAAAACCAGAACCAAAACCTTTAGAAAAATATAATGTTATTACAAGTATTCCAGGATACAAAAATTCTAACGATGCAGCAAATAATGTTAATAGTAATTCAACAGTTGGTGTTGGTGAATATTATGTATTCAATAAAGCAAACAATGTAATAAACATTACTAAAACAAATGGTGAGCCTGGCTGGTGGATTAATCCTAATGATAATGTTAATAAACCAGAACCAACTCCTACACCACAGCCACAACCAGAAACCTTTAAAGAATGGGACATAGTAGTTCCAACTAGATTAGTTAATTATAAAGGAAATAAACTGGTTCAATGGGATAAACAATATACAATTACAGAATTAGTGGGAGATAGAGCAGTATTATCAGCACTAAGAAATGGTAAATATGTTGTTTGGGCTGCAATGAATACAAAAGACATTAAAAAAGTCTAAATAAAATACTTATTTTATTGTAATAAAAAATGGTACGAAAATGATTGGAATGGTGTATAATATATATAGATACACCTTTTCTATTTCATTAAGTCTGTTTTTTACGAATTAAAGGAATTTAAATAAGAAAGTAGGTTGCCGATTATGGAAAAAATAAATAAAAATGACAAAGAGTTTTTAGATAAACTTAAATATCTTATAAAGAAAAAAGGTAATTTTCAAACTATTGCAGATGAGTTAGAGTTAGAAGATTATGAATTATTAGGAATAATAGAACTCTTAAAAAGAGAAGGTCAAAATATAGAGATAATAGGAAATACAATTGCTTATTGTAAAGCACCCTTAAATACCCATGGGGAATTTCACATACCTATAAAAGATGACCAATTAAAATTTTTAATGTTAAGCGATACACATTTAGCTAGTAAATATGATAATGTTAGAATTTTACAGAAAGTATATGAAGAAGCTGAAAGAAGAGGCATAAAAATTGCACTACACAATGGGGATATTTTAGATGGAAGATATCCAACAAGAGCTGGTAATGAATATGAAATAAGATACTTGTCAGCAGATGAGCAAATTGATTACACAATTAAGAAATATCCAGAGTTTAGTGGTCAAACATACTTCATCACAGGTAAAGTGATTGCCTGAACACGACTTTACCACTAATCGGTGGGGTGATGTGAAAACATTGCTAACGAGGAAACCCTTCAACTTTTATAGGGCAATCTCGTGGGAAACATAATTTTAAAAATAAAAAAGAGGTGATTAATTATTGATAAATATGGTTATATTTATTGTATATTTAATATCTTAAATAATAAAAAATATATAGGTCAATCTATAGAACCGTTAAAGCGATTTGAACAACATAAATATAGTTCAATAAATAAAAAATGTTTTAACTACAATTATCCATTATATAAATCATTTAGAAAATATGGATTTAATAATTTTTGCTTTTTAATATTAGAAAGAATTGATAGAAAAGATATGACAAATAGAGAATTGTTCTGGTATAATTTTTTGAAACCAGAATATAATCAAATTTCTCCTATAGAGTTATCAAATTCTATTCAAAGAAAAAAAGTAGTAAGAATTAATAAGAATAATATTAATAATATTTTAGTGTATGATGGAGTTAATATTGCTGCAAGGAATAACAATATAACAAAAACAGCAATATATAATGTTATAAATAAAAAAAGAAATACTGCAAATGGTTATTATTGGTGTCATTATGATGATTATAAAAATTTTCAACCACCAATGGATGATGGCAATAATGGAAATAGAAGACAAAAAATAAAAGTCTTACACAATAATCAAATTAAAATATATCAATCAATTAGTCAATTTTCAAAAGCAAATAATCTTGATAGAGGTGCTGTTAGTAGAGGGTTGAATAAGAATGGGAAATATAGAGATTATATTATAGAAAAAATTTAAAATTATGAACCTGTAGAGACTATCTCCTTAATAGGAGAGTAAGGTTATTATTGATACATAACTTGAAAAGGTCGTGATATGCAATAGCATATTAAGAAATAGTCCGAACCATAAAAATGATAAATTTATGGACAATTCAAATCATGATGCAACTTGGTATAAAATAGCTGGTGTAGATGTTGGGAAAGAAATATCTCGAAGAAGAGATGATATGGTTCATCTAGGTCAAGATGTTGCTGATATTAAATTTAACAAAACTAATGTGCGACTATTCCACGGTACAGGTGGAGGCTCTTATGCTAGAAGTTATAGAGCACAAAAGTACTTAGACAACTTACAACCAAAACCAGATATCATAGGATTGGGGCATGTTCATTATGCTTTCTATATGCAATATTTGGGAACACATGTTTTACAAACTGCTAGTCTACAAAGTGCTAGCCCTTATATAAAAGCAAAAGGACTCCCTAATGATATGAGTGTGTGGTTTGTTGAAGCTGATTTAGATAGTCGTGGTTCTATTTATGAATTTAGACCTGAATTAATGTCTTTTACTGATAAAGGTAACAAAGTTTTAAAAAAGATAAAATAAAAGGTACATTTTAACACCCAATGGTGTATAATATATATAGAGAGTAATTAATAGTCAAATCCCCTCTGACTTGTTTACTTCTCTTTATCTGGAGGTAGGGAAGTCTGGTTTTCCCACTTGCTTTGGATGCAAGAGAGCAGGGGTTCAAATCCTCTCCTTCAGACCAAAAAAATAATAAACTTTAAAACACCCCTCGTATTTAATTTATGTTAAAGAAGGGCTTATGAGAATAGGAATTGTTTCGCAAAAGTACATAATTGTTGAAACAGGTAAAGGTCGTTAAGATAAAAATACATAAAAGATGTGCCTATTCATTATATGGGGCTGTAGTTCTAATTGGCTAGAACATCTCGCTTGCACCGAGAAGGTTGTGGGTTCAAATCTCCACCAGTTCCACCAAATTTAATTATTATGTTGACATTAACATATCTATATGATATCATTAAGATAGTAAGGGAGATATGTTAATGGAAACAAATAACAATATAGTATTTCATATTACACCAGAGCAAGCAGAAATAATTGCTAAACATTTTAATAAGGATGTTTCAGAACTAGAAAAATATGAAATATCAGAATTATTAGATAAAATTATAGATAACCTATAAAATGGTTTTCTTATATGGACTTTTAACTCAGTTGGTTAGAGTACTTCCCTTACAAGGAAGAAGTCGGTGGTTCGAGTCCATCAAAGTCCACCATTTAGGGGATTGGTGTAATTGGCAGCATGACAGACTCCAAATCTGTTGGTTAGGGTTCAAGTCCTTAATCCCCTGCCAAAATTAATTGTAATTTTAAAAAGAAAAAGAGGTCATAGGTATGGATAATGGAAAAATTTGTTATCAAACAAAAGAAATATGTAAAGTAAGAGAAGAATGGCAAATTAAACTAGAAGTAATTAGTGATGCTTTCGAGATGTCTTTTACATCTAAAAAGGACTTTAATAAGTATGTTAATGAGCAAACTCAAATTATAATGAAACAAGAAGAAGATAGATATAAAGCAAAATTAAAAGAATATTATAAAAAACAAAAAAAACACTTGACAAAGCAATAATAGTGTGATATATTGTTATTATGATATTAAAGAACCAAGTAAAAAATAGACTTGGCTTAAAGTTGATTAAGAAATACTTTTGTCAATTTTAAGGCGAGCCTAAATAGGTGCTTGTAGTTTAGTACCAAAGACGTTAGATTGTGCGAAGCCACTGTAAATAAAGAAGTTTGTCTAATGATAGGAACGTCTCGTCTCAGTGGAAAAATGGCTCATTGGTCTAATGGTTATGATACTACTCTGTCACAGTAGAGAAAAGGGTTCAATTCCCTTATGAGCCGCCAAATTATCGGTACATATCACTGTAATATCTAGCAGTCCCCCAAGGGTGGGGAGAAGGTAATAAGACTTTTTATAAGTGGAGCAATAGTTTTCATAATGAAGATTACCATTTATGATTATGTGAATAACTTCCAATAATAGTGCAAATCTATTTGTGCCGACCAAATATATTATTCATTATAATTTTACATTATAGCATAATTTTTTTCTTTATTTGAGTAGTTTATTCTACTCAAAATCGCCCCATCGTCTAGTGGTTAGGACACATGGTTTTCAACCATGCAACACCAGTTCAAATCTGGTTGGGGCGACCAATAATATCGCAGGATAGAGTAGTGGTTACTCAATAGGCTCATAACCTATCCAGGCGGGTTCAATTCCCGCTCCTGCAACCAATTATGGCCTTAACCTATGGTTTAGAGATGCTAGTTATGTAGGTTCAATTCCTGCTAAGGTCTATATAGTTATTGATAGCTAGTTAAGTCAATAGCTTGATATTGTCGAGTAGCCAAGCGGTAAGGCAACAGGCTTTGAACCTGTCATTTCGCTAGTTCGAGTCTAGCCTCGACAGCCATAAAGATAATAAATAATAAATAATATTTCATAAAAGACACCCTGTAACAAGTACCATATAATAAATAAAATGGTGTACCTTGCTTATCTTTAATTAGGTAGAGCAAGGGTGGAAGTCGAAATCATACTGCTGAAATAAAAGTACCCATAACATTTTACTCTTTAAGAGGTTTTCATGGAAATGGCGAAGTAGTATTTCGTTGATAATATATGTGTAGCGATAACAACTATTTACTTTGTAAATATGTAATGCACTTGACAGTTAGCCAAGAGATGCAAGTATTGATAGTCTTGCCACATACTTTATAAAAGAATTATACTATCCGAAGTGAATGTAGTAAATAATTTCTTAAATGATTTTATTGAACCGAATATAGTAAGATAGTTTAATTATCAAGGTCAGCCCTCGTGACCTCAAAAATAAACCAGTAATGGCATAAAGTGATAGATGAAACTCAATCTATTGCGATATTTATTTTAGGATAAGTATTTTACTGAAGGGCTAGGAATAACCCAACTCTTGGTGTAGTGTAGCCGATAGAGAGTTGGCATTGTCTGAATATCTATGGCAATGTGAGTAGGAAAACTACAATAGATTTATTCACTAGGTTTGTGGTGCGATACATGCAAAGTATAGTTCTGCAATTCATATATTATGACCTCTCTAGGAAACTAATGGTTTTAATAATATAAGTGAGTACGATGCAAAGGAAAGCAGTGGGGCAACGAATGGGTCTTATCCAAAAGATAGGAATGTTCAAAGTTGCACCTTGTCCTGCAAGAGAATAGAATATAGTTTAACACCGCATAATGGCGAAAATATTATGGTAAATATTAAAAAAGATGAAGCAAAAGTGTGCAACACTTGCAAGACTAAAATAACCTTATACCACTGAAATATGTGGTCACATGGAACTCGCAAGGTGAAGTGTGAGAGAGTAGGTACATTGTCAGTAAAGGCTGGGAAGTCTTGAACCACAATCCAGGTGGACTACATTGTTAAAACAGAAATCTATGATGTCGCAAGTAAGAGTTTGGTAGTTATGTCAAAACTATCGGTTATATCGGCTACTACACCGAAAGATGTAGTGTGAACAGTAGAGCCCAATCTCTATGTAAAGTCGATAATGAAGCCTTAAGTTCTCGAGGTTTCATATCTTTTTTTAAATATTTAGTATCAAAACATATTGAATGTTTAAAAAAAGATATAAGATAAGATTTAATTCTTGTCAAATAAATATTAATCTGCAATAGTTGGGAAAATGGTTCGTTATTAAGGTAAAAAGACTTTTATCACCTCGACTCTAAATCTTTGCAAAGAGCTATTGTGGTTATATCCAAGGATATATGCACTTAATAAAAGAAAGTGATTAATGTTTGTTTGAGAATAATTAAATTATTCTATATAGCCTACCAAAAGGACGGGTAGTGGGCACCGCTAACTTAGAGATGGAAGGGTCTCTGTAAAAAAGGTCATGTGTGGTAAGTGGTAAAAACAGCTATTCAATTAGCAAATGAAATATATGGTCGTTATCAGAACTCAGGATAAAGAGTTAATCAAACGAATAGAGTACCGAAATTAATAGGTAAAACTGATTGTAAAATCTCTATATATATAAAGTAGTGTTGTTGGGATGACATGTTAGGGGCTATATTAAATTTGCATCTGTGGTGGAATGGTAGACACACAGGACTTAAAATCCTGTTCTCGCAAGGGAGTGAAAGTTCAAGTCTTTCTAGGTGCACCAAAATAGTTAATTATAAATGAGGTTCACAGCTGACCACCGAAAATGAATAGGAGTTCTGGTAAGAAGTAATTCCAGGTTAAATATGTGTCTGTGAATATATTAAAACTTACTTGTAGCCAAATAGGTCGACCTTTGGTTAAGGATTGAAAATAGAGTGGTGTTGCTACCTGAAGACATACATCCATTACATAAGTTGCCTCATTATTATATTTGCTTCTGTGATGAAATTGGTAAACATGCTAGTCTTAGAAACTAGTGTCATTAGTGGCTTACTGGTTCAAGTCCAGTCAGAAGCACCAATAATTGCCCATCCGACAGAGTTGGAGAGCTGTGGCAGACTGTAAATCTGTTCCCATTGGGTGAAGAGGTTCAAATCCTTTGGTGGGCACCAGAATAATGGTATTAAGTGTTATTATAAAGTACTTGCAAACAACTTAAATAACATTTTTAATATAGGAAGTTAATAGCCTTTTGTAGCGAAAAAATTAACAAGAACTGTCTATGTTCTTTATTCTTGCTAGACACCTAGTTTGTGGTTTACAAACCGAGTGCACTCTCACACGACGATAGGATTAGAGAGAAGTTGCATATGCTAGAAGATATGCTGGCTCCTTACATATGAGTTAGTTAAGGGATTATGTAGAATTGCTACAAGTGTGGAGAAATCTACACTATTTGCCGAATTAGCACAGTGGTAGTGCAACTCCCTTGTAAGGAGAAGGTCATCTGTTCAAATCGGATATTCGGCACCATTCTTATTATATTAAAAAGAGAGAGATAATATGAGCAATTTATATAAAGAAGTTAAATATAAAAATCAAAGAGGAACTATTTATGCACATAGATTAATTGCAGAAAATAAAATAGGAAGAAAATTAAAAAAGGGTGAAATTGTTCATCATATAGATGAAAATAAAAACAATAATGACCCAAATAATTTAATCGTATTTGTTTCTCGAAGAGCACATGTTTCACACCATAAAGGCAATCCACTAATAAAAACTAATGAAAAATATGTTTATGACTGTGAGCCAAAAACAAAAGATAATTGTCTTAAATGTGGGAAAGAATTATATGATAATTATACTAAAAATAAATTATGTTCTAATTGTTATCATATATCTCAAAGAAAAGTAGAAAGACCAACTAAAGAACAATTGATTAATGATATTAAAGAAATGTCAATGGTTAAGGTTGGTAAAAAATATAATGTATCAGATAATGCTATTAGAAAATGGTGTAAATGGTATAATATATAAATTTGGTAAAGTTAGTTCAATGGTAGAACCCTGGTTTGTGGAGCCAGATATGAGAGTTCAATTCTCTCACTTTACCCCATGTGTGGGAGTAGCTCAATTGGTAGAGTCTCTGCCTTCCAAGCAGACTGTTGCGAGTTCAAGTCTCGTCTCCCACTCCATTTGATAGGTTGGGAGAGTTTGGCTTATTCCACCACCCTGCTAAGGTGGCAGTCGAGCAATCGACTCATTGGTTCAAATCCAATACCTATCGCCATATGAAGAGTTGTGATAACTGGTAGTCAGTCTGACTTGAAATCAGATGGTCGGAAACGACTTGGGGGTTCGAGTCCCTCACTCTTCGCCAATAAAAATGAATTTAAAAGGTGATGATATATGTATGCCAAGGAAGGTAAAAAAACTCTAGCCGACCATCTATTTGATGTTATGAGAGAAAGTGGGATAACCACAATCAATTACGGAATGATAGAAGAATTAGAAGAAGTTCAACAAAGGGCAAATGCTAAACTTTATAATAGCAACTATACCTTTAATAGACTTCGTTTAAATTATATTATACATAGAGTTATGGCAACCAAAAGAGGACAAGAGTTATTTGAAGACCATGGTTATATTCATTATAACGGTATAATAAATAGACCATGCAGGGTAATAAAAATAAAAGATAAACACCTTTGATTTAACAAATAAAGAAGAAAGTGAGTGTGATTATTGTGAGATTAAGATTAATTTTTCAATTGTCGCACTTTTTTAGTTGGGATAAAGGAAATTGCTATTATGAGTAAAAAAAATAATATAATTATTATAAAAATTAAAAACAATCTTTCAAAAACTCCCAATCCATGGCATCAAGAACAAGTTATGAAAGGTGGAAAAATTCATAAAAATAAATCTAAGTTAATTCCAAGAAAAAAGAAATATAAAGATAAAGAGGTGAAAGAATATGGATAAACAACTTATAACAATAGAACTAGAAGAATATAAAGAACTATTAATTATAAAAGGAAAATATGAAGAATTATCTAAAAAGAATAATACTATTACTTATGTTCCATACAAACAAAATGAAACAACTCCATCAGGAACAAAACCTTATTGGATAAGTGGTTCTACATCTACATCTAATGGTTTTAGAGTAAATCAAGATGGGAGTATTGATGGTAATGTTATATTTTCAAACATCAAATTAGAAGAAAAATAAAAAAATTATTGATTTTTTTAAAAAAATGTGGTATAATATAAATATAAGAGAGGAATGAAAAGGATGAAAAAAAGGATTTTAACAATTTTATTATTATTTTTTGCAATTTTTATGATTGCTGGATGTAGTAACGAAGATAAGAAAAAAGTTTTTGATAGTTGGTCTGTAAATAAAAAGGTTGACTATTTACTAGATAATATGACATTAGAAGAAAAAATAGCACAAATGCTTATAGTTTATTATAATAGTGATACTTTTGACGAAAACTTAAAAAGTACATTAGAAAATGTAAAACCAGGAGGATTTATATTACAAGGTGTTAATATAACAAATTATGAAGATACTTTAAACTATGTAAAGCAAATTAAGGAAACTGCACAAGTTCCTATGTTTATATCAATTGACCAAGAAGGTGGATTAGTTCAAAGGTTATACAATTTGGAAGATATAAAACCAACTTATTTACCGTCTATGTTTGAAGTTGGTAAACTAAATAATAAAGATATAGCATATCAAGTTGGTGAAGTTATGGCGAAAGAATTACGAACAATCGGAGTGAATTTAGTATATGCACCAGTTATTGATATATATACTAATCCCAAAAATACAGTTATTGGTAGTAGAGCCTTTGGAACTACAAAAGAAGTTGTAATTGATATGGCACTACCATTAGCAAAGGGATTACTTGATAATAAGGTTATACCAGTATTCAAACATTTCCCTGGACATGGCGATACTCATGTAGATAGTCATATCGGACTTCCTATTGTTGAGAAAACATTAGATGAGTTAAAAGAATTAGAGTTAGTACCATTTAAAGAAGCAATACAAAATAATGCTAAAATGATTATGGTTGGACATATAGCCTACCCAAACATAACTGGCGATAATACCCCTACTACATTATCAAATAAAATGATAAATGAAGTATTAAGAAAAGAACTAAACTTTAATGGTGTGGTTATAACTGATGCTTTAAACATGGGTGCATTAACAGAAAACTATACTGATGCTCAAATATATGAAATGGCTATAAATGCTGGAGTTGATATATTACTAATGCCTAATGGTTCAACCAAAACTATTTCATTAATAAAAGAAAGTATAAACAAAGGCAAGATAACCGAAGAAAGAATAAATCAATCATTAAAAAGAATATTAACATTAAAATATGAACAACTAAATGATGAAAATTATTTAAGTAAAGATTATCTTGGTAAACAAGAACATAAAGATATTATTGATAAAATAATATCTGAAGATGATAATGAAAATTAAACCTATCATATTTCTTGATTTTGATGGGGTATTAGAGACTATTTATTGGGAACAAGAGGATAGTGGCGAATGGACATTAAATAGCCGCAAACAGGGTTCTAGAGGCGACAGATACTTAAATAATAAACAAGCTATCGGATGGTTAAATGAGTTATATAAAAAGATACCATATGATATAGTTGTATCGAGCACATGGAGAATGAGTAGGTCAGTTGAGACATTACAAAACATAATAACAAATAGTGGTTTTTTAAAAGAAATTAAAGTTATTGATAAAACACCTGTCTTATATCAACAAAGAGGGTGGGAAATTCAAAAATGGATTGATGATAATAATTTTAAAGGAAAATTCATAATAATAGATGATGATAGTGACATGTGTGACCTTATAGGTTTATTAGTTAGGACTGATTGCCAATTAGGATTTACAATATATGATTATCAAAAAGCATTAAGACTTTTAGAATAATTGGGAGTTGGTAGCCCCAGCCTAGCTTCGGCATTATAATAGAAGGATTAGACATTGGTCTATGCCTTATAAAATAAGGCTGCTACCATTATATAAAATAAAAAAGAGTTATATTAATTTATAACTCTTTTTTTTATGCAATAATTTATTTTCTTTCATGTGGTTCTTGACAAAATATACAGTTATCATAATATGGGTCTTCTATATCATCATATACACATATACCAATTGGCGAATTTTCACAATCCCATGAACCCATTTTTATATGTTCTATATTATAAACTTTGATATTACCTTTATGAATATAATTTCTAACAATAATAAACAACTCAAATTCTATTTTTCTTAATTCAGAGTTTATTTCATTTCTTCTATCTATTAATTTTTCAATTCTCTTATCTTTCATATAGATGAACTCCACTTCCGCAAGAAGTACATTTATAACTATATTTTACATAACTTTTTTGGTAATTTGACAATCTATTTCTATAAAATATTTTATCACAATTATCACAAACAATTTTATATTTATATGGTATTACATTTTCCATTTGTAAACCATTGTTTTCACATAATTCTCTAACATTTCCAAGTCTAGTAATATTATATTGTTTATAGTTTTTATTTATGATACTTGCATAATATTTCCACTTGACATTATGACCACTTGTATCATCTAATGTATGCAATATCTCGTGTATTATTGTATTTTTTATTTCATCATCACTAAATTTAAACATATATTCTGATATTTCAATATGTTTCTTTCCCTTGCAGCATCCTAATCTTCCTTTAACATTATAAGATATTTTAATATCAATATCATTTTTTAAATCAATTCCGACATCTAAGACCTCTTTTTTACTTTCTTCAAAAAGTCTAGACAATCTTGTTTGGTTATTTTCCATTTTATTCCTCTCTCTCTACAATAATATATTATCATATATAGCAATTGGTGTCAATAGTTTCTATTAATTATTGTTAAATTTTGTTAAAAAATAAATGAGAGATTTTAAACCTCTCATTTTTTAGAACCTTTTATTTGACTATTTGTTTTTTGGAAATTGAATTTGTGCCTTCTTATCAATAATATCGTATTTAACTAATATATCTTCAAATTCTTCTTTTGTCTTGCATATGTTTAACATAGCAGCACAAGAAGCACATTTTCTATCAAGTTCTATTAATTCATTTTCAGCTTTTTCTTTAAGAGAAATTTCATCATCACTTACATAGTTTTCATTAATGACATATTGGGGAGACATTACATTGAAGCTGCTTTTCTTTATTGGTACTGGTTTTGTTGACCCACTACACTCATCGGCTACACCGTTCTCGAATTGAGATAGGAATATTTCATCAAGTGCCTTAGTAAAATTTTCCACTGTTTCTCTAAAATTTTTAACAAATTCATTGTTTTCTCTTACTTCTTTAACTTTTTCTTCTAATTTTTTTAATATGTTTTCTTTATGGGCATCTTTATATATTTTTAAAATTTGTAATCCGTCCATATTATACCTTCTTTCTTTCTTTTAATTCTTTTATTACTTCTTTTTTTATTAAGTCAAAATAACTAGGTTCTAAATCTTCTATTAGTTCTAAAAAAACATTAAATTCTTCATTGGTTGGTTGGTTCATGTTTTCATAAAACCATTCTAGCAATTTTTGATAAGAACTATCTTCATAATTATCATAAGCTTTCTCTAAGTTAGACTTTGTAGTTATATCATTATGTACTGAGTTTAATATGTTTGCAGAAAAAGAATTTACTCTATTTAAAACATCTGCATATATAACCTTTTCAGTTTTAACAATATTAATATCTTCACCACGGTTTTTTCTCTTTTCAAGTTCTTCTATTATTTCACTACTATTTTTCCCCACTATTACTGTCTTATCATCTATATTAAATCTTTGGTTGAGATGTTTTGAATAATCATTAATAAATTCATCTCTAAGATTTATATTTCTATCAATTAAATATCTAGCATCTTCTGTTCCACCATCAATTAATTTATCTAATAAGCTATAATCTGGGTTTTCCATAGTAGTAATAGCCTTAGCACATATTTCATATAGTTCTCTTAGATTGATTGATTTCCTGTCTCTGTCAAGTTGAACATATTCTGGTTTAAAATTATATCCAAACTTAAATTTTTCATCTTTCATAATTGGTAAGCCATTGACAAACATTCTTCCTTTAAACTTATCATCTAGTAATATTTCACCATAATGTGTTTTGATTGACTTATATACTTCATTTGCTATTCCTACAAATTCATCTTTTAACTCATTTATAATATAGTTATCTATATCTCTTATAATAAATGATAAATCAGTTCCATCGTTTTCGGTTTCATCTATACATAATATCTCGGTATTAAAATTACTTGAATATTTAAATTTTGGTAACCATTTTTTATCACCATTTAATATTTCAATATTACACCCAAGTCTTAATAAGACTAATATTGCTAACTTAAACCCTTCTCCATAACAACCAACTTTAGTATCATCATCCCTCTTTGTGGAATTTCCTAAAACCAATGTAGAAGATGGTATGGATATATTATAATTAGTTATTTCAATATTGTCTTTATTAAAGATAATATCTTCGTTTTCCTGGTCAAAAGCATTTTGTATTAATTCACGAATAGCTTCTTTTATTCCCCAACTAGAAACATAATTTCTATTAAGGCTTAATTCATATTCCTTCATTCCTTATATTCCTTTCTATATATATTATACAACATTTATTATATTTTCGTACCAATTAATTTTCATTTATAAGAGTGCAATTAAAACTTGATACTAAATAAACATTATCATCTTTATCAATTATTTGTAATTGTTCACCATCATAGTCAGTCCATTTTTTTATTTTAATTTCTTTATATTCTCCACCTATATTACATATAGCTTTATTATAGGTATATTTAAAATCAAATATTTGTTTATTACATCCAGTTGTTAAGAATAATAAAGAGATTATTCCAAAAATCATTATAATTTTCTTCATATATATTCTCCTTTCTTTAATAATTTTATATATCATAAATCTAAAGAAAATGTCAATTTTAATTTAATTTATAGAAAACAATGATTTTAAAATAGCTTCTAATACATTGACAACGATACTATTTCCTGCTTGTTTGTATAATTGAGCATCACTTACTCCTGCTGCTTTTGCCTTAAAAAAGTGTTCATCACTAAATCCCATTAATCTCCAACATTCAAGTGGTGTTAGTTTTCTAATAGAAAAATCGTTTTTTACTGCCGTTACTGTTCCGTGATTTTCCATCATTGTTGGTGCAATACCACCTTGGTCTACTATTCTACTTGCACTATGACCACTAGGACTATAATTGCCAACAATATCTATCTTAGGTTCATCATTATTAATAAAAACCTTTGGTATTCCTCTTTCCATCGCAGGAACAGTCCCACTAACACAATCATCTTTAAATGCTCTATGGTCTTGTGTGTTGATACGACCCTTATTATCTTCCCAACTAATATAACTACGATATTCTTTAATCTTGCCATCATTTTTAATTTGTTCTTCTATATTAATTTCTTCATTTCGATTACTTATATAAATACTTTGACCATGGTCATCACCTTGACTACGAGCAGTAATAGTAGGGATAACACTATCTAATCCTTTTACTTTTTTTAATGGTCTCCCTTGGCTCTTCCAACCAGCAATTCTTTTCATTTTTTCTTCTGATAAATAATATTTATCATCTACTGGTATAACAACTGCCAAACAATCACCCCTTGTAGTTATTGTGGGAGCTATGTTATTCTTTGTCATTATAAGTTTTTCAATTTTTCCATCTTTAGAATTTCCATAAGAATGGTTTACAATCTCATAACCAGTAAGTATGTTTAAATCTAGTAGTTCTTGCATCTTTTCTTGTTTAATTGTGCCATTATACTCATTGCCGAATAGATTATATTCGCCTATTGGATTATCTTGTAATACATCTTTTAATCTAATCTTTAATGGAAATGGTTCTGGGAATTTAAATTCTTTCTTAACATCATTTCTTATACTAATAGTAAATACCCTTTCCCTATTTTGAGGAATACCATAGTTTCTTGCATTTAATACCTGGTAATGGTTTGTGTAACCCAATTCTTCCATTTTTAAAAGATAATCATCGAATACATCTCTATGTTTAACTGATAAAACATTTTTCACATTTTCCCATATAACTACTTTTGGTTTATTTTTCTCAACTATTCTAATAGTTTCATATAATAGACTACTTCTAGTTCCGCTTCCTTCTTCTCCACCTGCTTGTTTACCAGCTAGTGAGAAATCTTGGCAAGGACTTCCGTGCATTAAAAGGTCTATTTCTACATCTTTGTCCCACTCTCTAATATCCTGTGGTTTAAAATTAGTGTTAAACATTGCATTTTGACTCATTACTGCGAATTTATCAATCTCAACACTGTCGATTATTTCATAATTAATTCCTATTTTTTCAAGAGCAACACTAAGTGCCCTTATTCCACTAAATAATTCTAATACTTTTAAATCTTTTTTCATAAATCTCTCTCTCTTCCTTTTATTCATAAATGATTTTTATAATAAAATTGACATTTTATTGCAATTTATCTTTTATAGTTTTTGTTTCCATATTACCTATAAATCCTAGTCTTTCCCATTTTGAAATCTTTTTAAATTGGAAAGTCAAAATATAGAACAATTTTTTATACCATTTTGTTTTAACAGAAACATATACTTCTGTTTTAAATTCACCCAGATTACCTGGCATCATTATTATCCCAATCCCATTCTGTTAATTCTTCTTCTATGGCAGACAATGTATCCCAATCAAAATTTTTATAATATGTTTCACTTACTCTTGAAAACTCATCTTCAAATGCTTCACAAAACTCTTCATATTTAAATTGAAAAATATCAATTATTTCTTCTTTTTCATATTGTTCCCAAACAATATATAGATTGTCTCCATAACACTCCCTTATAGCTGTTAAATATAAATCATGACCTTCTCCATCAAAATATATTCTTCCAACATTATCTTGTTCATCATAATCATTATTTTTAATTGATAACAAGTTTCGCATTGATGATATAAAATCATCTAAATAACTAACTTGAAATGATTTTTCTTTTTTCCCATCATTTAATGTTAATGTAAGCCAGCCGTGTTCAATATTTGTTATTTTTATCATTTTTACCTCCTAAAATTGATGTTTTTAAAAAAACGACCTCCATAAACCACTCTAATTTCAACGAAATGACATTGTCTAATGCAATTACATCTAAACAGTCAAATGTTGCTTAAAGTGCCTTAAAATAGCATTAAACAGAGTGTGTGCATTATTTACCATTTTTAGTCTTGTTTTTCCGAACAAATGATGCTTTTTATGTGATTTTCGATATAAGTGCTTATTTTTTCATCAATATCTGGAATATCATAAGAATAAGTTTTATAATCAACCAAATCTCTAGCACGATTTATATAGTCATCACTATCACTGAGCATTTCGGTTTTGTTTATATCAAGGGTATTTCTTTTTATATTAATCATAACATCTTTTGGATATTGCGTTTTTATATTTTCATCATTATAATCAATAAAACTCTTTTGTTCATCATTATTTAAATTATAGATTAGTAAATCAAATAACCTTATAATGTGATGATACTGTTTGGGGTCACAACCCCACTTAGCAAACTCTTCTACTTTACTAGGATAAGGATGGTCTAAAGCATTTCTCTTGTCGTGCATAGCCCCCACTATTGATTTTAGGTTGGGTTTGAATTGTGAAAATAAATCTTTTATATATTTATATCCAATATAATATTTAGTCTCAATACTTTCAATATAACTAAAATTTCCTTTTTTAATTACATCATAGAATGTTACTAAATCTTTAACATCAATATTACCCTTTTCACACTCAATAGTTGTGCTTACATTATTTCTAAATATTATATCATGTAATGTTGGCAAGATAATTGCCTTAACATCTATATCACTATCTTTGTCTTGTAAAGAATAATTTTGTGAACCGTATAGTCCTATATATAAAACAATATATCCCTTTTCTTCAAGGATTGTTTTATATACATTTAATTCTCTCATAATCTCATTATGTATATCTATATCATCATTTTCATTATCTATTTCATAACGACTAATCATTTCTTGGGCTAACTCAACACTAACAAAAACTATATCATTATAGATTTCAACATTATCCATTTGGATACCAACTTGCATACTTGGTTCTCTAAAATCATTAAAATTTATTATTGTACCCATATGTTCATTGGAAGTCATAATTCTTTTTTTTAATAATTCATTTTTCATTTTTATCACCTATTTTTTTTAATATTGAAATCAATCTTTCAAATTCTGGGTTTCTAAAAGCAGTCATTGCATAGGTGTGTGGATTTTTATAATTATGTCTATTCATTTTTATGTGTTCTAATGCAGCTCTTTTTGTAAGAAATGCACCAGTAGAAGTTACTAATTCATAATTAATATCAATATTGCCATCTCTATAATATTCTTCTAAATCATGTTCTCTTATAAATTCATATGGGTCATCTTGATATTTTTCTAAAATCTCTTCTTTAATCTTATTAGAGGACATTTTTAAACTCTCGCCATAACAATCATCATGTTCTTGCATTTGTTGTATAAAATAGCTCAAGTTATCCTGTTTTGAATTATAAACTTCATGTCCCTCTTCTACTTCCCATATTATATAAGTATCACCATAATCTTCTGCAAGTGGAGGGGTTTGTACTTCATCTCTTATCCCCCAGAATACTGGGTCTGCATTATGGTCTGTTGTTTGAGTACTTAGTTCATTTGAAAGTTCTTCAAGAAAGGAGATATCTTCTGATGTTATTTTTTTGAAAATATCACTATTCATTTTCTTTTTCCTTTTCATTTTTAACTTTAATTTCAGTTTCATGAATTTCTCCGTCAATCCTTGTAAAGTCTTTATCTTTTGATGTGTCTATAATTAGGATTGGGTAGAATACATGTATAGTTTCTTCAATACACATTTTCATTATTTCTTTAACTAAATTATAATCATTAAGTTTTAGTTTTCCTAGGTCAAATTTATTTAGAACTGAATAAGCACCATATGCAAAATCTTGTGGTGAACCTATTGCTGCAAAATTAGAAATTTCTGTTACTTCAAAGAAACTACTTATTTCAAATGCTTTGTCTTTATAACATATTAACACTGATGAACCCCAACACAAAGAACCATCTCTATCTGTAATTAGTCTTCCATGCTCTTTCAGTGCTTTTTGCAATGTTGGTATGGTATAGGAAATAATGCTTGAAACATCAAATGTTTCTCTCCTTATAGCATTTAAGTCAATTAGATTAGTTATTGTTGTAAGGATATTAATATCTCTTAATGTACCAACACCACCAATGTATAACTCATCTTCCCCTTTAGCTTTAAATATCTTTGTCACTGAGAACCTTTGTGTTCCTAATGTAGCCTGGCTATCTCCTGCCATAATGAAGCCATTTTTTGTTTTCTTTGCAATTATAACACTCATTATTTTACCTCTTCTCTCTCTTTTTCAAAATAACGATTTATACAGAAATCTTCAAGGGCATCTAGTGCTACATCTGGCATCCTGCCATTTTTATACTTAGACTCCTCATATATTTCTTCAATCATCTTATCGGTAACAATTATTCCATATACCTTTTCTACACTAGGTCTTGTTCCCTTTAAAATACTTATTACTTGTTCTTTTGTTGGTTCTAAAACATCTATTCGATTAAATCTTCTAGCAAATGCTGCATCTTGCTTTATAAATTTATCAAACTCATCATTTGTAGTAGCACCAATTACCTTGATTTCTCCCCTAGCTAATGCTGGCTTTAAGATATTAGAAGCATCAATCGCTCCTTCAGCCCCACCAGCTCCGATAACAGTATGAAACTCATCAATAAATAATATTACATCCTTGTTGGTAGTTAAGAATTTAATTATATCATTTAACTTTTCTTCAAATTCTCCACGATATTTAGTGCCTGCAACCACTGATGATATATTCAATAAAACAATTTTCTTGTCTCTAAATATTCCTGGAACTTTATTATTATTAATTGCACATGCAAATTTTTCAACTAGAGCTGTTTTCCCAACCCCTGCTTCACCAGTAATAATAGCATTTGGCTTTTTAATTCTCAATAAACTTTTCATAAGTTTTTCCAATTCATCATCTAAACCAGTGATAACAGTTTCATTTTTTTTAACTTTATCATTAAGGTTTACAAGAGACTTATATCTACTAATTTGTTCATCCAGACCTTTGTCTTTTTCCTTGATTAGATTGTCATTGAGTGAGCTTTTAGCTATCTCGATATTTTCATCTATTACTACATCAGTTATTATAAGGGGGATTGTTTTATCAATTACCTCTATAATAAATGGTTCTTTAAAAACACCTAGTCTTGTTGCAACTTCTGATATTTCCTCTTGAACATCACTTTCTAAAACACACAAATTTGTTGTTTTGCCTTTATTATTAAATAGTGCTGCTATGGTTGTTCCATCTTTATAGTTATGGAATAAGCAAATATTTCTAATAGCAATTTCTTGTTTAGAAAATTCGTGTCCTTTCTCTTTTATCTTTTCAAAAAAATCTTCACTAAATACAACTGTGTTTTCAAGTATCTTTTCAAAATTATCTTTCTCAATTTTGAATACTGGTGCCCTCCTGATGTGATTAATTTCATCTTTTTTAAAACAGGTATAAAAATCATAAATATAATTCATATAAATTTCTCCCTCCTTATTTATACTATTTTTTCCTTTTTCTTTATTAATTAGATTTAATAATACTCCACTATTATTACATTTAAAGTTTAATAATTCTTTATGTATTTCCTCAGCCTTAGAACGACCAATGATTTCATAAATAATCCTTAATGCTATTCCTTCACCTTCTTCAAAGAGACTTGTCAAAAGGTCTAATATGGTCATTTCTTCTGCTCTATTTCCATTTTCTCTTTTTTCCATAATTGCATTTGAAATAACTCTCTTGAACAAAGGTGTAAACATCTTTTCTTGTGTAGGTTTATCACCAATGCCTATTAGTGTAATAACCTTATCATAAAAGGCTTTATAGTTTAAACCGTAAGAACTCATTAATTTAGTTAATAAATTATTCTTCTGACTTAGTAATGCCATTATGAAATGTTCACTTCCTACATAAGGATGTTTAAGTTTTCTATTTTCGTTGATACTAAGATTTAATATTAATTTAATTTCTTCTGAATAATCTGCCATCGGAAACATTCTATAACCCCTCTCTATTTAATTTTATAAACTGCAACCACTTTATTAGTATGTTGGCATTTCTTTTTCCCAATAATTTCTACAATATCAAGTTTCACTAACTCATTAAGTCTCGGTGCAGAAACATTTCTTTCACTTGTTTTAGAAAAACCTTTATCAAACATTTCTATGGCAACTTCTTTTGCTGACATTTCTTTATTTGCTAATGTCTCTAATACTTGATAATATTTGCCTTTAACCTTTAACATAATATCATCATAACTTAATTTTCTTGTTTCCTTAGTTATTTGGTTCATCATTCTTTATCCTTTCTAAAAATATCAAATTATCAATGTAGTTTCTATTTTCTGTAAATATAGGTATTTCATTATCAATAAACCATTTACCACTTTCATCTTTAATAGCACAAGAACCCCTTTTAAGTGTTGTTGGTAAATCATTCCAATTCACACCTTTTTCAGTAAACATTTTATCTTGTACATTATTTACATTAATACCCTGTAATTCTTTGTGTGGAAATAAAGATTGTGCAAGACTATTTATGCTGTTTCTAGTTGCATCTTGTTGCCTCCAAATTAGATTATTAACAACTTCATGTTGTGGTAAATTAAATGCACGACTGTCAAAAGTTGCTCTAAATAGTTTTTCTTCCAATTTATCACACATGAGCATATTATTTTCAAAGTCTGGAAAGAACTCATTAGAATAAGCATATTTTCTGCACACTTCATCAAGCACTTTATTAAAGAATAAAGTAGCCATACTAGCACTAACCGACACCATCTTTTGAACCTGATTATCAAACCAAGCACTGGTATCACGATTTTGGTAATCTACTAATACTAATGTTATTTCATCACTTTGAGTGTATCCTAATACACATCCTTGTATATTCTCGCATAATTTTAACATTGTCTTTTGCATGATTTCAACAAAGTCACCATCAAATGGTTTCTCTAAGCCTCTTGTAAATGTGTGGAATGCTTTACCATCTAATCTAATGATTACTGGTGTTCTTCTTAACAGTTTTGTACGACTTTGAAATTCGTACTCTTTCATTCTTTCTCCTAATGTCATTTTATCCCTCTCTCTCATATATAGGAATGATTTTTTTGTTTCTCCCCATATCCTAATTACATTCTACAATATTATATTCGTGATGTCAAGTTATTTTACAACTTTTTTTAAATTTCTTTTAAAAAAAATAAAAAAAGAGAAAAAATTAATTAAAGACTATTATTTTTATACTAATCCTTTCTTTTTTCTCTTTTACAATTCTAATTCTATCACTTTATTTTCTTTTAAACTTTTTTTAACATCTATAATTCTTTGATTAGAAGAGCCTCTAAATTTTAAATTTAAATCTTTTTTATTAATATCAAATTTACCATCAACCAAAACATCACACATACTGAGTAAATTAAGTTGATTTGGGTTAAGAATTAAATGCTCAAAGGTATAACCACTATAAATCCATATATTTCTTTTAGGATTATTATTATATTTATCTCTTAAATCAATGTTACCTAACAATTCTATTAATTGTCTACACTGTTCAAATGGTTCGCCGCCACTAAGGGTAATATCATTGTTGTCTATAATAAGTTTATTAACTATATTATCAATATTATCTCTTTTCCCATAATTATAGTCCTGTAAAGCCTTATTATGACATCCAGGGCAGTTATGAGAACACCCACTAACATAAAGGGTGTTTCTTAATCCTAGACCATCAACAATAGTATCATATACTATATCGGCATATTGTATAATTGACATTATTGATTTTCTTCCTTGTTTTCTTTTAATTTTAAATCATGAATTACTCTATCATTTAGTTCTGCTTTCTTGTATTTATTCCAACTACTAGTTCCACCAACTAAATATCCTGTAATCCTTTGAATTGTGTCTATTGCTTCTTTCCCACAACTAGGGCAAACTTTTAATTCCTTTTCACTATTTTCAAATCCACAATTTAAACAATGATTTCTTGAATGATTTATTGCTAAATAACCAATTTCATTTTTATCCATAAGTTGAACAATTGAGTTAATTGCCTCTGGATTATGTGCTAGGTTTCCATCCATTTCTACATAAAATATATGTCCACCAGGTGTTAATTTGTGGTACTCTCCTTCAATCTCAGCTTTATGTTTAGACGTACATCTATACCATACTGGTACATGATTTGAGTTTGTATAGTAATCCTTATCTGTTACATTTTCTACAATTCCATATTTATTTTTATCTATTCTAGTAAATTTTCCACTAATTCCCTCAGCTGGTGTTGCAAGAACACTATAATTAAGTTCATATTTTTCTTTATAATGAGACACTTTTTTGTTCATTATTTCAATTATTTCTAATCCTAATTTTTGTGCTTTATCACTTTCACCATGATGCTTATGCTCATCTGTTAATAAGATTAAACATTCAGCTAGCCCTATAAAACCTATTCCAAGAGTCCCTTGTTTTAAAAGACCACCAACATAATCATCATTATCTAGTTCTCCAGAACCAATCCATATATCATTCATTAACATAGGGAATTGTTTCTTTCGTGCTGTTGTTTGGAATTGATATCTTTCATATAATTGTTCTGCTACAACATCTAGTGTATCTTTTAATATTGCCTTGAAATGTGTTAATGTATCAATTGGCTCTTCTTTGATTGCCTTAAATGCCAATCCAGGAAGATTAATTGTTGTAAATGAAAGATTTCCTCTACCAATGCTTGTTTTATCTCCATTTATGTTTTCAAACACCCTAGTACGACATCCCATAGTTGCAACTTCATATTGATATCTCTTTGGGTCATTTTTGTCCCATAACTCATGTTGATTATATTCAGCATCTAAATTTAGAAAATTAGGATAAAATCTTCTAGCCGTACATTTTGTAGCCAGTTCATATAAATCATAATTTGGTTCATATGGTTTTTTATTTATTCCCTTTTTCAATTTCATTATTTGTATCGGAAATATTGGAGTTTCTCCATTTCCAACACCTTTTAATGTAGAGAAAAGTAATTCTCTCATAACACATCTTCCTTCTGGTGATGTATCTGTTCCATAGTTTATACTACTAAATACTACTTGATTTCCACCACGAGAGTGCATCGTATTCATATTATGTATAAAGCTTTCCATTGCTTGATGAACTCTTTTTTGAGTACTATTTATTGCTAACTGCCTAATAGTATCAATCTCATTTAGATTATCAGTTGGTTTTGATATATATTCATCTATTTCTATTTTTAATATTTCTTTTTGATATTTTTCTATTTCATTAGCTTCACTCACAAAACGAGACTTTAATATCTTTTCTATTTCTTCTTCGTATGTTGTTTTAACATAAGGTGCTAAATAGAAATCAAATGCTGGTATGCTTTGCCCACCGTGCATCTCATTTTGAACTCCTTGTAACATAATAGTCGCCACAGCACTTGCTGTTTCAATTCTTTTTGCAGTTCTAATTGAACAATGACCTACCCTAGTTCCCTCTAATGATTTATCTAATGGATGTTGTACACAAGTTAAACTTTTGGTAGGGTAATAATCTAAATCATGAACATGTATTAGACCATTTTTAATATATTCTTTTGTTACCTCACTTAATAAGTGCTGCATAGTATATAATTTTGATGTTTCACTAGCAAATTTCATCATCATTCCAGCAGGTGTATCTGCATTCATATTAGCATTTTCTTTGCTAATCTCATCATTGCCACATTCAATTAATGTCGCCATATCATTAAATATTTTTTCAAATTCGTTATTATCTGGCATATAAATTCTCCTTCTTCTTTTTAATTTTTGTCTACCTTATATTCCAAATATTATTAAGTTAATAATTTTTCCTCTTCTATTTTGAGAACATTTACTTCTTTTGTTGCAACTGTACATCCATCAATAAATATTTTATGACCATGAACTGTATAGCTAGAACCATCTTCACTAGCAATGTTTATGTTTTTACATTCTAATATACTATGTTCATCCCCATAACCTAAATCATATTTTTCTCTTAAATGTCCAGTGTCAAAATGACCTACTACAACAATCTTATTTGTATTCAGCATTCTCTTTCCTAAGAAAGAACCATCATCCCAACTCAAAGCATCCCAATCTATTTTATCATATAACATACAATGTGGTTTTTTCCAATCAACTGCATGAGTATCTATTGCACCATGGGCAAAAATATAATTTTCGGTTTCATAATACCAAGGTAGTGATTTTAACCATGGTAATAGATTTGGATATTTGCTATTTATTTCTTTCCTTGCTTCTGTTATAAATTCTGCAAAAGAACCAATAGTTTGCTCACAACCCTTATCAACTAAACACCAACTCTCAAATGATTTTGTTCTTCCTAAAAAGTCATCAATGGTTGTGTTTACTCCGTTTCTCATATAATTCCATGGTTCATTACTATATTCTAAATAATCTACAAGCATCGTATCGTGATTTCCTCGGATTACTATTGCTTTATTTTCTTGTGTTAATCTATAAAGATAATTAAACATTTCTACATTCTCGTTACCTCTATCAAAAATGTCTCCACAAACGATGAGTAGGTGGTCTTGATTATTTTCATCAAAACCACTTTCATCTAATGCTTTTTTCATTTCTTTAAAATGACCATGAACATCGGATATTGTATAAATTTGCTTAGTTTTCATTATCTTCATCTTCTAATGATTTTATAATATCCATATAAATTATATTGATTATATTGTCTAATGTATCAGGTTGACCATCCCATTGCCACTCCTCATCTTCAAAGAAGCATATGCTAAATCCATCACTTTCCATAAATATGGTTTCCCCATCTTCTAGTGTAATTTTTTCAACATTTCTAACTAATCCTAATGATTTCTCCAAATCTTCAATTAGCATATCAATAAGGTCACCTAAAACACAATCTGAATAATGTTTATTAATTTTTTCCATACAAGAAGTTAATAAATCATTAGTATATTTTACATTCAAAATTGTTTTAATAGTATTTTTAATTAATAATTCAATACTTATTTCTCTTTCTTTGTGCATATTAATCACCACCCTCTAATAAAAAGTCGTTATTTATTACTTTAAAACTTATATCTCCATCCCAAGTTCTTATTACTATTCCTTCTTGTGGTTGGTTTTTATCAGCATTTTTAAATTCTGGATAATCACAGTAATTTCCTTTTGCAAATTCTAACAATTCTTCTACTGTTGAGAAATTAAAATTATCGCTCATTTCTACTATTGGAACAAACTTTATTTCAAATTTATCCATTAGCTCAATTGCATCATTTATTTCCATCTTAATAAAATTATTGTTATCATCTGTTTCAAAGACATTAAATACATATAAGTCTCTGCCCTTGATATTCATTCTATTACTTTGTATTCCTTCTCCGATTATTTCACCCTGTATTGCTAATCTTTTATTAGTTTTTTCATAATGTTTTAACATTTTTTCTTTAATGCTATATTGTTTAGCAATTTTCCAATATTTTCCTTCATTTGGAGTTTCAACAATAGAACCATCATCTTTGGTTATAGTATTAATTTCTTTTAAACAAAGATTTCTACTACACACATTTAATAATAATTCGTCTTTTTCTCGACTAAGAATAAATGTTGAACTTGTTCCGTCTAATTTTAATGAAGCATAATAAGGTAATCCCTTTATTTTTTCAATTATACTTGGGTCTGATTGAACTCTTTCTTCATCAGTTTTTGAAATTTCCCAATTATAACCTTTGCTTTGGCCATCTTCACTTTCAGTCATTGGTGGTTCATATTTTTCTATTTTTAGTAACTCTGTTAAATCATCACCCTCAACCATTTCAGAGACATTATCTACATATTTTTCAATGTCAGATATGGGTAGTATCAATCCCTGACTTACTTGACCCCTTAATTTAATTGTTTTTAGTCTATAAGCATTTAATTTTTCTTTCCATGAGCTTGTTTTTAAAAACTCAAATTCTGGTAATTCAGGCAATAAACTATCTATTTCAAAATAAACACATAAATCACCAATGTCAAATGACCCCTTTTTGATTACTACTTTCCAGCCTAATACAGTAGCTACCTCGATAGCATCTGCATTTGGAATGGATTGTATATCAATAATTTTTTGTACCGAAGCCAATTTTCTCA
>Ga0265293_10002102_pt1 | contig 41371 bp, 39 predicted proteins | sample Munlanlewell138R_FD_192505 | JGI IMG/M metagenome (GOLD analysis project Ga0265293, IMG submission 192505) | Leachate microbial communities from a municipal landfill in Southern Ontario, Canada - Leachate well 138R | ecosystem: Engineered > Solid waste > Landfill > Unclassified | place: Canada...
TGCTTCTCGCTCGGCTCGGACGGGCCAAGTGGTGGAATTGTAAGGAGGGATTCTAGTGGTTGTTAAGATCGGATTTTTGAGCCTCGCGCATATGCATGCCTTTAGTTATGCCCAGGCCCTGCATAGGATCAATGAGTGTAACCTGGTTGGTGTGTATGATTCGGATAAGGAACGCGGAGCAAAGGGAGCCCGAGATATGAACACGGAGTTCTTTGCTGATCCTAGAGAGCTCTTAGAGCAGGTGGACGCCGTAATCATTTGCTCAGAAAACAGTCGTCACCGCGAGTTTACGGAATTAGCTGCAAGTTATGGGCGTCATGTGCTGTGCGAAAAGCCCATTGCGACCAGTATGGAAGATGGACAGGCCATGATCGAGGCATGTCAAAAAGCAGGCGCTAAGCTGCAGATTGCCTTTCCGGTGCGTTTCGCTACGCCCGTCATGAGAGTTAAAGAAATGCTTGATCAAGGGCAGATCGGAGATGTTCTAGCCATCTCAGGAACCAATCACGGGCAGATGCCAGGGGGCTGGTTTGTGGATCCCGTCCTCGCAGGCGGTGGAGCGGTGATGGATCATACAGTTCACGTGGTGGATCTCATCCGCTGGTTCTTGGGCAAGGAGTTTGTTTCGGTTTATGCCGAAGCCGACAGTATGCTGTGGGATGTCGACATCGATGATTGTGGCATGCTAAGCATGGAGATGGAAGGTGGCGTAATTGTCACACAGGATCCGAGTTGGTCGAGACCTAGAACCAATCCCACGTGGGGTGACGTGACACTTCGTATCGTGGGTACGAAAGGCGTCATCAATCTCGATGCCTTTGCCCAAAACTTTGTGGTATATGACGATGTTAAGAACAAGGTATCGGAGCGGTCCTTTGCTGAAGACATGGACTTCGGACTTATCGAAGACTTTATCCATATGATCATTGAAGACCGTGAACCGAGTATCAGTGGCTATGATGGGCTGAAAGCGATGGAAGTTGCCTTGGCGGCCTACGAGTCTGCTCGTAGAAAGAAACCTGTTACACTGTCGTAAACGCTTAAGTCGGGACAGGGCCTGCAAGGGAGGGAATACTATTAAGAGCTTTCTGCGATTGAAGGATTTTCTATCGGAACACAAACGCTACTATATCTTGGGCATTGGTGCATTACTTTTGACCAATCTGGCCCAGTTGGTGATCCCCAAGATGATGGGTAATCTGACGAACCTAGTAGCCTCGGGTACCTTCTCCCGAGGTGATCTGTTGCGCTTTGTAGCGGGCTTTGTAGGGCTGTCCATTGCCATCGCAGTCTTTCGTTACTTCTGGCGTGTTAATATCATGGGTACGGCACGCAAGATGGAGTATACTCTGCGTAATATGCTTTTTGAACATCTGCAGGGACTTTCTACGGAGTTCTTTAACTATCATAAGACGGGCGATCTCATGGCGCACGCCACCAACGACATTCAAGCGGTACGTATGGCCCTAGGACCAGGTGTCGTAAACGCTGTGGATGCCATTTTCCTCACTTCGGTCATTGTCTTTATGATGGCACGCACCATTAGTCTAGAGTTGACTCTTGTGGCTTTGTTACCACTACCAATCATGCTCATCGTGGTGGCGGCCTTCGGTCGAATTATCCACGGTCGATTCCGCCGCGTTCAAGAAGCTTTTTCGGATCTCACGGATCGCGTTCAGGAGAACTTTGCCGGGATTCGTGTCATCAAAGGATTTGCCAGAGAAGCGAGTGAAGAAGAACGCTTCCGCGAAGTCAACGAGTACAATGTCAAACGAAACATGGAGCTCGTTCGAGTTCACGCCCTTTTCCATCCCTTAGTAGGTTACTTGGGTGCATTAAGTTTCATTATCGTGCTTGGCTACGGCGGAGTACTGGTGCTGGACGGTTCCATCACCATCGGCGACTTTGTAGCCTTTAACAGCTATCTGGGCATGCTGACCTGGCCAGTGGTGGCCATTGGCTGGGTAATGAACATGATTCAGCGCGGTAAAGCCTCGATGGATCGCCTCAACTCCATTTTCACGGAGCAGTCGGAGATCAAAGATCCGGGCAGTGATGGGGTATTGGCAGAGTTAAAGGGGAAGATCGAGTTGAAGGATCTGACCTTTTCTTACCCAACGTCTACGAAACCTGTATTGCAGGGTATTTCCGCCGAGATACTTCCAGGTCAGGTTGTGGGCATTCTAGGAAGGACGGGTTCCGGGAAGACAACACTTCTCAATCTTCTTGTTCGTCTGTACAATGTTGAGCCCGGGATGATCAAACTCGACGACGTGAACATCGATCAAATCTCTGTCGAGGTCTTGCGGGACAACATCGGCTATGTTCCTCAAGATAGCTTCTTGTTCTCCGCCACGATTCGCGAGAACATTGACTTTGCTGACACCGGAAGTGATATGGAACGAGTCATGGAATACGCCAAGATTGCCCGGGTCTACGATAATATCGTGGAGTTTCCCAAGCAGTTCGAGACGGTGGTGGGCGAACGCGGTGTAACCTTGTCTGGCGGACAGAAGCAGCGCATAGCCATTGCCAGAGCTTTGATCAAGGAACCGCAGATCTTGATTATGGATGACAGTCTGTCGGCCGTTGATACGGAGACGGAAGAGGCCATTTTGAACAATCTCCGGCGGGTTTTCCCTGGAAAGACAGTAATTATTGTGTCGCACCGCATCTCGACTCTACAGGGGGCCAATCAGATCCTCGTGTTAGAAGAAGGACGCATTAGCCAGAGAGGGACGCATGAAGAACTCGTCCTTGAGGATGGTTTATACAAAGAACTGTATCAGAAACAGCTTTTAGAGGAACAGATTGAAAGTGTGAGCTAAACCGGCAAAGGTAGGTGAAAGAGATGGACCATTTCCAAGAAGAACAAACACTAGGTAAAGCGTATGACGGTCGGCTCATGCGACGTCTCTTGAAGTATGCGAAGCCGTATTGGGCATTGATTACTCTGTGTGTCGTGTTATTGCTGGTCATTGCTGTGACGGATTTGGCCCGGCCGTACTTGGTGAAAGTGGCCATTGATGATCATATTCTTGGGTCTGACATGTCCTATGTGCACATCGCTGAAGTGATGGATGATGAAGAGTTGATCACGATCCAAGGGTACTCCCTTCGCAGGGAAAAGGGTGTGGTGGACGAGCCTGATCAAAGTGGTAGATTGCGCTTTGAACTTGTCCGCAAAGAAGGGCAGCAGTTCTTGCAGAGTACTGAGGGCGATGTAGTCTTGACCCTTTCGCCTGAGGATATAAGAGAGCTTCGACGAGTGGATCGCGTAGCAATCTTGCGTTTGGGAATTCTCTTACTTATCGTGGTTTCTGTTGGTTTTGCCCTAAACTATATTCAGGCTTATCTTCTCCAGTTTACTGGACAACGCATTGTGTTTGATATACGCCAGGCCGTCTTCAAGCACTTAGAGAGTATGGCTTTATCCTTTTTCGATCGCAATCCCGTGGGGCGCCTAGTCACTAGGGTTACAAACGATACCCAGAACCTCCACGAGATGTATACGGCGGTACTGGTGAATCTGTTTAAAGATATCTTCATGATTCTAGGTATCATTGTCGTGATGTTCCGACTCGATGTCAGGCTGGCGTGGGTCTCCATGGCAACGTTGCCCTTGATCGTTGTCATTACGGCCATTTTTCGGATCAAGGCTAGAGCCGCCTATCGTGAGACCAGGGTGCGTTTAGCACGCATCAACGCTACGTTTGCTGAGAACATCGCAGGTATGCGGTTGGTTCAAATCTTTAGGCAGGAAAGGCGAAAGTTCAAGGAATTTGATGATGTCAATAGGAGTCATTACCGGGCGAGTATGCAGGAACTCAAAGTATTTGCCATATTCAGGCCTTCCATTGAACTGGTATACTCCTTAGCCGTAGCCATCTTGATCTGGGTTGGTGGGGGACAATTGCTCAGAGGTGTTGTCGACTTTGGTGTACTGTATGCCTTTGTGAACTACCTCGAACTCTTCTTCCGACCGATTAATGACCTCACAGAGAAATACAACATTATGCAGGCGTCCATGGCCTCGGCGGAGCGGATCTTCCTAATTCTCGACGAACCTCCGGCTATCCAGGAGATTGACAATCCACGGCCCATGGGTGAGGTCAAGGGACATATTGAGTTTCGTAATGTATGGTTTGCCTATGTGGGTGAAGATTGGGTACTCCGCGATGTCTCCTTTACGGTAGAACCAGGTGAGACTGTAGCCTTTGTGGGAGCAACCGGTGCAGGAAAGTCAACCATTATGAACCTGCTTTCCCGTTTTTATGACATTCAAAAGGGGCAAATCCTCATTGATGGACAGGATATCAAGGAGTTGAGCCTTGGTGAGCTGAGGAGAAATGTAGGTCTCGTGATGCAGGATGTGTTCATGTTTTCAGGAACAATCGGCGAGAACATTCGCTTGAACAATCCGGAGATCGGTATGGAACGGGTGGAGAGTGTGGCCCAATATGTTAACGCCCACCACTTTATTGAGGCGTTGCCAAAACAGTACGAGGAGCCAGTCACTGAGAGAGGATCGACCTTGTCATCGGGTCAGAGGCAGCTCATTGCCTTTGCCAGAGCTTTAGCGTACGATCCAGCCATCTTGATCCTGGATGAGGCCACGGCGAGTATCGATACCGAAACCGAGGCGCTGATCCAGGATGCTTTGCCGAAACTGCTCACTGGACGGACGAGCCTTGTTGTAGCACACCGTTTGTCTACTATCCAGGATGCCGACACTATCATCGTTTTGCATAGAGGTAAGATCAGGGAACAGGGTACCCATCAGGAGCTCTTGGCTCAAAAGGGTCTGTATTACAACCTTTTCTTGTTGCAATACAAGGATGATTTCGGTGATGCAGAGGGAGTAAGTTGATCTCGATGCGAAAAAATCCGGGCATTTTTCTTCAACCCGGCAGGAATGTTCGGTATAGTAGCGAATGATAATGCTGTAAGTTGTAAAAACTAATGCTTTAAGGAGGAGCTACAGCGAATGAGTACAAAAAACAGCATGGCCCAGCCAAGCGGAGGTTGGTTGGAGAAACAGTTTAAACTCAGGGAGAACAAAACGAATGTGCGCACAGAGGTTATGGCAGGCATTACGACCTTCATGACCATGGCTTACATCATCGTGGTGAATCCTGGTATTCTTGCCACGATCTTTGAAGGGACTCCAGAGCATCAGTCGATGTTTATGGCGTTTATGATTGCCACGATTGTGTCTGCTATCTTCGCGACAGTATTAATGGCGTTTTTTGCGAACTATCCATTTGCATTAGCTCCAGGAATGGGACTGAATGCGTATTTCACTTACACTGTTGTCTTTCAAATGGGTTATGACTGGCAAGTAGCCTTAGGTGCGGTTTTCATCTCCGGGATCATTTTTGTGCTGTTATCGCTCTCTGGAGTTCGAGAAGCAATTATCAATGCCATACCGGCTGGCCTAAAGAGTGGAATTAGCGCAGGTATTGGTTTGTTTATTGCTTTTATTGGACTCCAAAATGCAGGTATTGTTGTGGCTGACCAGGCTACAATGGTTGCCATAGGTTCTCTTCGTGAGCCAGCTGTAATCTTGGCCATGGTAGGGATCATCTTAACAGGAATCTTGTTAGCACGAAATGTGCGAGGAGCCATCTTAATAGGGATTTTCGCAACAGCCTTGGTGGGAATCCCGCTGGGAGTTACTCCTATTCCCGACGGCATCTTTAGTGTTCCACGCTTCTCCTCGTGGGCACCCGTTTTCGGCAAGCTTGATATCAGGGGTGCTCTTGGTGTAGGCTTGATTGAAGTGGTTTTTGCGTTCTTGTTCGTTGACTTGTTCGATACAATTGGGACCTTGGTTGGTGTATCCGAACGAGCTGGATTTCTTGACAAAGATGGTAAGCTTCCAAGGGCCGAAAAAGCTCTCCTGGCCGACTCTATTGGTACTGTTGGTGGTGCAGTTATGGGTACCTCAACCGTAACAACCTACGTTGAGTCCGCAGCCGGGGTCGCAGCCGGTGGTCGGACAGGTCTCACCGCTCTGGTGACAGCAGGATGTTTCTTCTTAGCCCTGTTCTTCGGTCCGCTCTTCAGCGCTATTCCTAATGCTGCTACGGCTCCCGCTTTGATTGTCGTTGGTGCCATGATGGCCAGAGGTGTCCTCAGCATTAAGTGGGATTTCATGGATGAGGCCCTTCCAGCATTTATTGCCATGATTGCCATGCCCCTAACGTATAGTATCGCAACAGGTATTGCGCTGGGATTCATCGTGTACCCGTTGATGAAAGCTCTAAGCGGCAAGGCTAAGGAAGTTCATTGGATTATGTGGGTCTTGGCTGTACTTTTTGCCGTGCGGTTCCTCTATTTGGGATAAGTTCAATACAAGCATAAAGAAAAAAGGATGGGTATGGTCCAAGGGACTAACCCATCCTTTTTAGGTTTCACATTTTCAGACGCTGCGTGCAAAGGTGATATCCAGGACATTACCCCACTTGTCGAGCGTAGTCTTCATCTGCTGTTTAAAGTCACCTAGACTCATAATCTGTGAAATGGACGCCATGTTTGTAAACATGTCATAGATGCCTAGGGCATCGTCATAGGCCTCTCTGAGTTTCCTTAAGTCCTCTTGAAGTTTCTTGTTCTCTTCACGCAAGGTCTCAACTTCTTCTTGTAGGCTACTGAGTTGGGCCGTGTAGTCATCGGTTGTTCCAATGCTGCCAGCAACTTGTCCCAGGGCCTTTATAATGCTTAAGGGATCGGGCTGGTTCACACGGTCTTCCAGAGTACGGAGGCGCTGGTTGAGTTCTTGCATGTACTCGGGTAAGCCCTGAAAGGCTTCCAGGAGCGCTGGGTCCACTGTAAACTCCGAGCGGCTTTTCTTGGGGGGACTGATCGGTTCTTCCCGTTCTTTACGGAGTACATTGTAATAAAGCATGCCAATAGCCGCTTCTGAGCGATGGGGAAGAAGCCGAGCGCAGCGCCTAAAGGCTTCAGTTAATGGTAAACCCTCCATCTTGGCCCTCAAGGCCTGATCCCAGACGACATCCTTTTCTTCATCCGTCCAATTGCGCACGGGTGCAGTTGTCTTCGTGGCCGTGGCACCTTGGTTTTCATCACCCATCATAGGTAATCCTCCTTTAGGTATCTGCTACCTAATACTATGACCAAAGTTGAGCATTTTATACTAAGGAGGATTATCTATAAACTTGCAGAACATACAAATTCAATGGAAAATGCAGGTCCGCGCACGGGCCTTCTTTTCCACCTGAAAACAGGGAGCAGGCGCAGAGAGAACTCGCCTGTTCCTTGTTTTATAGCTGTTGTTTAGGCATGGAAAAATCGGTGGGATTCACTAATATGGTCTTGGCTCCATCGTAATTCACAAAGCCAGGGGAAGCTCCCTTAGGTTTGCGCACATGCTTACGAAGGGTATAGTCCACTGGTACCTTCGGTGATTTTCTGCTCTGGGAGAAGTACGCAGCTAAGCTCGCGGCTTGGAGCAAGGTTTCAGGAGGAACGTCTCCTTCGTGAAGTATGGCAACGTGACTCCCTGGAATGTTTCGGGCGTGTAGCCAAAGATGATTAGGTTGCGTCATGCGAAAGGTCAACTGATCGTTTTGCTGGTTGTTACGCCCAACCAAGATCGTTATACCATCGCTTGATACGTACCGCGCGGGCCCCGCCGATGTTTGCGACTTCTTTGAGGCAGAGGAGGGTTTTCGCTTGAGATAGCCCTCGTTTGTTAACTCCAGCTCTATTTCGCGAAGGATGGCCTCACTATCCGCCAACTCAATTTGTAGTAAGATAGAGTCTAAATAGCGACGTTCGGCCTGCGTCTTTTGAAGCTGCAGAGTGGCATGCTTGTGGCTGGCCTTCGCCTTTGTGTAGCGCTTAAAAATTCGTTGCACATTGGAGCTTGGCGATAGGCGAGGGTCAAGGGGTATTTTGACGAGCGGGGCCCCTTCTCTCATATAATCAGGAACCTCAACCATGTCTGCTCCTTGTGGGATGAGGTGGAAGTTGGCTGTCAGCAATTCTCCCTGGTGGCGATGGACGTCGGCTTGTTCTGCTTCCTGCAGTGTGTTTTGTTGCAGGGCCTCCTTTTTCACCACCCTCTTGTGGTGACTGGCCAGTTGCTTGCGCAGACGACTCTTAAGTTCTTCGAGCCGTTTGTCTTCGTGCTTTTGGGTGAGTACAGTCTGCATGAGTTCGTTGGTACTAGGATAGAGCTGACCCGAACGCCCGGTTAGGGTATAGGCCGTAAAGTCGCGCGGTTCATCCGTATAGTACGTGGGCATTCCGCCCTCACGCAACTCTTGCATTAGACTCGCTAAACCTTGGTACACTAGGTGCCAGCGCTCTGCACTAACGGCATTACGCTCTACTTCGGGATCGAGCCCCGCTCTAGTCACCACTTCTTTGGCTGCAACCTTGCTGAATCCCTGAAATCTGTCGGCTATCCACTTCCAAAGGGGAGTGGGAGCAGGTAAGAGGCGGATCTCATCGACAAACTCTTCCGAAGACAGACTCTCAGGTTGCACCTTCCCTTGATCGGGCGGTGGGGAATAAAGATAACCGGGCATGATCCCTTTGTCCGGAAAGCGTTTGAGGGCATCCAAAATAACCCCTTCATCGTTAAGGAGGTAAAGATTGCTATTTCGACCCATGAGTTCGAGCACTAAGACCAGTTCCATGCTTTGACCGGCGGGGCTAATGCCTTCAAAGCGCAGATGGACGATACGATCGAGACCTTGTTGCTCGATGCTGAGCAGGCGGCTTGGCTCCAGGTACTTACGCAGGAGCATGCAAAAAGCCGGAGGGTTCAGAGGATTCTTCGGCTGCTCTAAAAGAGTATGCATACGGGGATAGAGTGCATCAGCTGAGAAGAGCAAAATTTCGGTCTTCCCCGGTAAACGTAACTGCAAGGTTATGGTGGTTTCATCGGGTTGGTAAACCTTGAGTACTCGGCCGTTTCGCAACATGGGGTCGAGTTCTCGGACCAATACATTCATGGTAAGACCATCTAAGGGCATAGTACCACCTCGTTTTTCCCATTATATCACCTCGGTTTCTAACTCTCAACTAAGCAGGTTTTTCGGTGTCAATAGAGAATTCTACTCGGGAATGATAGGAGTTGTTTCTGATGAAAAAACGTAGAGCATTGATCCTGACGATGGTCGTGGTTGTACTGGCCGGTGCTTTCGTTCAGGCTAACACTACTTCGCTGTTTCTAGACAATGGTTTTACAGCACTTTACTATCACGCTGTTCGTCTGGAGGAAGCGTTTCCCAGAGTGAACCCTATGGGACTCGCGATTACGGAGTTTGAGAAAGCAGCTCGTGACGATGAGACCGCAGGCGAAGCCAAGTTGATGATGGGGATGATCTACCAGTACCTGGATCGTCCAGGCACTGCGCTGGGTTATTTTTTGGAGTTCGCTGAGTTGCATCCTGAAGAGGTATGGATCTACTCCTTTATCGGTGACATGTATGCTGAGATGGGACGCGTAGAGGATGCAGAGAAGAGTTATAGCAGGGCAATCGACGGATCCCAGGACGACATTTTCGCCCAAGCGTATGTGGGGCTCGGCAATACGGCCTTGGAAAAAGGCGAGTATACAGCAGCCAAGGAGGCCTTTGAGAAGGCATTGACCAATGCAGGCGATTATGTCGATGCTCGCGTGGGTCTGGGCAAGGCACTTTATTACTTACAGGAGTATGATGAAGCCGTCAACGTTCTTGAACTCGCTCAACTACAGGCGCCTCGATCCATTGCCATGCTGCATTATCTAGGTCTTAGCTACGAAGCTACTGGTCTAGACGAAAAGGCGGAACACGCCTTCGCGCGAATCGCTGAGTTGCAACAGACGCCTTAAACAGACGCTCCCCGCTCAAGGGGAGCGTACTATTTTTTATGCTCCCAGAATAAGATGCACAAGGATTGACGATTATTCTGGGAAAGAAGTGAGCGTCTTGGCGAAAACTTGGCACTTAACCCCTCGATCGAAGTTACTCGCAGAGCTTGGCAGCAATCCACAGACAGGACTCAGCCCGTCACAGGCCAGAGAACGCCTCGCTCGCCTGGGACCAAACCTTCTGATCAGCAAACCGCCAGTTGGACCGTGGCGGATTTTTCTCCGTCAGTTTCAAGATTTCATGGTCTTGGTTCTACTAGGAACAGTCCTTGTGTCCATTGCACTCGGGGAATACCTTGATGCTACGGCCATCTCTGCCATTGTCTTTCTCAACTCGATTTTGGGTTTTTCACAGGAGTATAAGGCCGAAAAGTCACTGGATATGTTGGGGAAGCTTGCTGCGCCCCACTGTACAGTACTTAGAGATGGACACAAGTTGATTGTGGACGCCTCGTCTCTAGTTCCGGGTGACATCATATTCCTTGAGCCGGGCGATCGTGTTCCCGCGGATGCCGTTCTCCTGGAAAGCCAGCTCTTAAGTGTAGACGAGTCGAACCTGACGGGTGAGTCTGTGCCCGTAACGAAGGACGAAAACTATAGGGGGAGTCTTGACACGCCAATCGGAGATCTGAAAAACGTGGTGTTCAAGAGTACACTTGTAACGAGGGGTTATGCTAAGGCTGTGGTCGTCACTACGGGCATGGATACCGAAATAGGTGAAATAGCCCATCTGCTTCAGGAGAAAGCGGACGTTGACACTCCTTTACAGCAACGCTTAGGTCAGCTCGGTCGCATCCTCGTTTTCGCTTGCCTGATCATAGTGGCAGTGGTTTTTCTGGCCGGTATCAAGCAGGGGCTGCCTGTCTACAAGATGTTCATGGTGGGTGTAACCCTAGCCGTTGCAGCAATTCCAGAAGGTTTGCCAGCAGTTGTGACCATCGCTCTTTCTGTAGGCGTGCAGCGTATGAGTAAGCAAAATGCCATTATACGGCAACTGCCCGCGGTTGAAACCCTCGGATGTGCGACAGTCATCTGTTCCGATAAAACCGGGACATTGACCATGAACCAAATGGAAGTGCAAGCCCTCTGGTCCCCATCAACGGGTTTACTCGAGAGCGATGAGCAATCCCTAAGGCTTCGTGTGGGAAGCCACGATTCGCTCTACTATGCTGCAGCAACGGGCTCTTTGTGCACCAAGGCTGAAGCTTATGCTGATGGAGGTTTTTTTGGGGAGCCAACAGAAGTAGCGCTCTTACGGATGGCGGAACGGAGCGGACTTGGCGGGCAGGCGACACTGCGCAGGAAGTACCAAGAAGTTGACGTTCTTCCCTTTGATTCAGAACGCAAACGCATGACTGTGGTTGTGAAGCAGGGGAGTGATCACCTTGCCTTCGTCAAGGGAGCACCGGATGTGATTATGCAAAGATGCACCCATATTATGGTGGGTGACCAGGTGGTGCGTTTTACCCAGGAGTACCGTCAGCAGGCCATGCAGGCTCTAGATAGTATGGCTGCCAATGCCCTTAGGGTTCTGGCTACAGCGCATAAGACTTTGGGACGCCATGTTCCTCCGGCAAAAGGCTGGGAACAGGGTCTCATTCTGACCAGCTTAATCGGCATGCTCGATCCTCCACGACCCGAGGTTCCTGCCGCGATTCGAGAAGCACGTCTTGGCGGCGTTCGCACGATTATGGTGACCGGTGACCACAAGAGGACCGCCGCAGCCATTGCAGAGAGAATTGGGATCTTGACGCCAGAAGCTTCGGAGGTTGTCACAGGCGCAGAGTGGGAAGCCTTGACGCCTCTACAACAAAGGGAGTTAATTCGATCTGTAGCTGTCTTCGCCCGTGTGGCACCGGCTCACAAACTCTCCATAGTCCGTGCTCTTCAGGAAAATGGCGAAATCGTGGCCATGACAGGAGACGGGGTGAACGATGCCCCAGCCGTGAAAGAAGCGCATATCGGAGTGAGTATGGGTATCCAAGGGACCGATGTGACCAGAGAGGCCTCCGACATGGTGTTGCTCGATGACAACTTTGGAACAATCATCCGTGCGGTTCGAGAGGGACGAGGCATTTACGATAATATCCGCAAGTTCATTCGCTACCTCTTGGGCTGTAATGTGGGGGAAGTCTTGACGATGCTTGTGGCCACACTCATGGGGTTGCCTTTGCCCTTGGTGCCAATGCAGATTCTCTGGATGAACCTTGTCACCGATGGCTTGCCTGCCATTGCCTTGGGACTCGATCCCACCGACGAAGATCTCATGCTGCAAAAGCCTCGCAATCCCAGAGAAGGAGTCTTTGCCCGGGGGCTTCTTAGACGCATTTTGTTTTCGGGATTGTTGATCAGCCTTTCAACCTTACTAATTTTCGTCTTTAGCCTGTGGTTCTACCCAGGCGATGTACTTCGCAGTCGGACGATGGCGTTTACAACCTTAGTCTTAGCACAGCTCGTGTTTTCTTTTCAGTGTAGGTATGAGCGTTACTCCATTTTCCAGATGGGTATTTGGGGCAACACCTACCTCATCTTGGCGGTCCTTCTATCAGCCTCAGCCCAGGTGTTTATCCTCTATAATCCTTTCATGGCGAACATGTTCCAAACCGTTCCGTTAACCGGTGATGATTGGATCTTGGTGGGGCTGTTTGCCGTGCTGCCGCTCTTCGTAGAAACGGTGTTGCGTCTGATCAAGCAAACGCTACGAAGGCACCTTTCCCTGCTAAAAGTATGAGCTAAGCAGGATTACGCCATCATAACCAGAATTCATAGGAAAGACGAAGAGGTTGGGGGAGACTAACTTGATCAAGAGCATGACAGGATATGGACAAGGAGAGGCCAGTAACAGCCGGTTTTCGGCACAGGTGGAGGTTAAGTCGGTTAACCATCGTTATCTAGACCTGTTTTTTAGGATTCCAAAACAATATAGCCAGTTAGAAGAGACACTGCGCCAGACGATCTCACGCCGCATTTCCAGGGGCAGACTCGAAGTAGTTCTGTCTCTGGAGGAATTTGGAGATCAAGAGAGAATTGTACAAATCAATAAGGCTCTTTTACAGGGATATTTGCACGCACTTGCCGCCATTCAGGCTGAGTTGGGCAGTGACGAACCCATTCAACTACCCCAGGTGTTGTCTCTACCAGGTCTTTTAGAGGTGGACGAGCCGACAACAGATTGGGACGACTTACATAAAGTCGTTGCAGAAGCTACGACCCTAGCCCTAGATAGATTAGAGGCGATGCGGGCGGCAGAAGGGCAACGACTCTTTGAGGATCTGCAGGAGAAACTGTGTGTGGTGGATAATCTAAAGAACGAGGTAGCCCAGATAGCGCCGCAGGTTATTGTCGATTATAAGAACAGACTTAGAGAGCGTTTGGGCGAACTACTTGATGGGACAACAATCACCGATGAACGTTTTCTTGGTGAAGTTGCCATCTTTGCTGATAGGTGCAGTATTGATGAAGAACTTGTACGCTTGGCAAGTCACATCCAACAATTCAGGGAGACCTTAGGCTCTAATGAGTCTGTTGGGCGTAAGCTTGACTTTTTGATCCAAGAGATGAACCGTGAAGTCAACACGATTGGTTCGAAGGCCAACAATGTGCATATAGCTGGTTTAGTGGTGAACATGAAGAGCGAACTCGAAAAAGTCCGTGAGCAAATTCAGAACATTGAATGATCATAGGATGGATATTTACGTTGTGAGACGGAGGAGGTGAGCAACTATGTCGCTACCATATTTGAGCCAGGATGACAAATTGAAGGCCCTACGAAAGGCACAGGAGATGCGGAGCAAGAGAGCCGAACTGCGAGCGAAACTGAAGAAGGGTTCTTTGACTCTCCAGGAAGTGTTGAATTCGGCCGATGATGAAGTGATCGCCAGAATGCGCGTCACGTATCTTCTTCAATCATTGCCACAAGTAGGTAAAGTAACGTCCGACAAGATTATGCGGGAAATAGGGATCAATGAAAACCGCCGCGTCCAGGGTTTGGGTAAACGGCAAAGAGAGCTGTTGTTGCAACGACTGGGATAAGTAATAAGGAGCTGTGATCATGGGGATACGGTTGATTAACATTGGGTTCGGAAACATAGTGGCAGCTAACAGAATTGTGGCTATCGTTAGCCCCGAATCGGCTCCCATTAAACGAATGGTGCAAGAGGCCAGAGAACGGGGCATGCTAATTGATGCCACTTATGGCCGGCGTACCCGAGCGGTCATTGTCGCTGATAGTGATCACATAGTTTTGTCAGCAGTGCAACCTGAAACTGTGGCACATCGCTTAACAAACAAAGACCAACTTGAACCTAATGAAAAATAGGGAGTTGCTGCTGAATTGAAGGGAACACTACAGAATGTCAGGGATGGTGGGTTAAAAATGAAGGGGTTTCTCATTGTTTTGTCCGGGCCAAGTGGGGCAGGGAAAAACTCTGTGATGAACGCCGTTTTTCCCACTATCCCTAATCTAAAATACTCCATTAGCGTAACCACCCGACCCCCTCGCGTGGGAGAGGTGGATGAGGTCAACTACTTTTTTCGTTCCGAAGAGGAATTTGACCGTATGCTAGAGGAGGATCTACTGCTGGAGTCAGCCACTTTTGTCGGGTATCGTTACGGCACTCCCAAGAGTTTTGTACACGAGCAGATTCAAGCGGGAAATGCAGTCATTATGGATATTGATATTCAAGGCGCCGCTCAAATACGAGAAAAAATGCCCGAAGCGGTGTTTGTCTTTCTATTACCTCCAACGCCGGAGGAGTTGAGCCGTCGTTTGAAGCTGAGGGGATCGGATTCCGACGAGGTCATTAAGAGAAGGCTGGCAAAATCCTACGAAGAAATCAAGCATATAGTAGATTATGATTATTATATAGTTAACGATGACTTGGCCCGTGCCGCAGAGCAACTGAGGCAGATTATCATGAGTGAATGGCTGAGAGTAAGTCGTATTGATATGAAGAGATTACAAGGGCTTTGGGAAGGGGGTTCATCTGTTGAAGTCTAGAGTTGATACAGACCGTTATACGGCTATAGTGGCCGTTTCACAAAGGGCAAGGCAACTGATTGATGGTGCTGCGCCTGTTATAGAGTGCCGATCAATAAAACCTGTGACGATTGCCATTGAAGAGTTAAAAGCAGGCAAGATTCAATGGAAGCACAACAGGGCCGAAGCAAATTAGGGAAAGCCTGTGGTCAATGCCACAGGTTTTTTTAGGCGGTGATAGGACATGGATCTCTACGCGGGTGTGATCGTAGATGTGCGATCTGATGCTGTTAACAGGGTTTTTCAATATAGAGTCCCTACTTCTCTTCAAGAGACGATCGAGATCGGTCATCGAGTGCTCGTTCCCTTTGGACGCCGTAAGCTCGAGGCATATGTCGTCGAGTTATCCTCTGACTTGCAGATCGAGGAGGCAAAGCTAAGGAACATCATAGAGCTTCTGGATCCAGAGCCGATCATTCTTCCGACCTTAGTTGAGCTAGCCATGTGGATGGAGCAGACATATGTGGGACTCTTGTCCGAGGCTCTGCAATATATGCTGCCTCCAGCGTATCGTTATGGGAAAGAAAGGGTGGGGACGAAAACAGCACAGTATGTGCGTTTGTTGGAAAAGGATCCCCAACTACGATCAAATGCCAAGGCGCAAAGACGTGTTGTGGAAATTTTGCAGGCTGAGTCTGGGATACTGGCTTCTGACTTGGTTGAACGTTCCGCGACGAGTCATGCAACGCTACGCGCTCTTGAAGAACAGGGCATTATCGAAATTAGCACCGTGAACTTGGAGCGAAAAATCGAGTGGGATGTGATCCCGGATCCCAAATTGACTTTGACAGTAGAGCAACAAAGGGCTGTGGATCTGATTCGTGACGAGATGCATGGAGCGAGAAGGCCAGTTCTGCTCCATGGTGTGACAGGAAGCGGGAAGACTGAAGTCTATCTCAATGTCATTGCAGATGTCATTAATCAAGGAAAACAGGCAATTGTACTCGTCCCCGAGATTTCTTTGACGCCCCAGACTCTGAATCGATTTGCGGCGCGTTTTGGCGAACGTGTTTCGGTCTTGCACAGCGGGCTTTCCTTGGGTGAACGTTTTGACCAATGGTGGAAGGCCTATAAAGGTGAAGTAGACGTGGTGATCGGTGCGCGCTCGGCGGTGTTCGCCCCGACACGCAATCTGGGTCTTATCGTCCTCGATGAGGAACATGAGGGGACATACAAACAAGAAGAGGGCTCGATTCGCTACCAGACCCGCGAAGTCGCCATCAAACGATGTGAGCTTGTGGGAGGGCAGGTAGTCTTGGGTAGTGCCACTCCTGCCATAGAAAGCTATCATCAGGCACTCCAGGGTAGCTTTCGTCTGGCGGAGTTAACGGAAAGGGTTGAGGATCGCCCCTTGCCAACTATACATGTTGTGGATATGCGGGAGCAGTTTGAGCAGGGAAACCGTTCCATGTTCAGCACCGAGTTGCAGAAGGAGCTGCGGGAGCTCATTCACACCGATAATCAGGCCATCATTCTCCTTAATCGTCGAGGCTTTGCGCGTTTTGTCCTGTGCAGAGAGTGCGGTGAAGTGCTCGAGTGTCCAAACTGCCAAGTATCCCTGACATATCACCAGGGAGATGCACGTCTGCACTGCCACTATTGCCTGCATCGTGAGGTTCTTCCGACGAAGTGTCCAAAGTGCGCTTCGCGTTTCTTGCGCCAGTTCGGTGTCGGAACCGAACAAGTAGAAGAAGTTCTTGCCAAGGACTATCCTGAACTTAAGGTCGTGCGGCTCGATGCTGATACGACGCGTCGTAAGGGATCGCACGCGTCCATTCTCCGGAAATTCGAGCAAGGAGATGCCCAGGTTCTGGTGGGCACCCAAATGGTGGCCAAGGGCCTTGACTTTCCCAACGTGACACTAGTAGGGGTACTCAGTGCCGACCTGGCGTTGAATTTTCCCGACATACGATCGTCTGAGCGCACCTTTCAACTGCTCACCCAAGTCGCAGGCCGGAGTGGTCGCGGAGAAAAGGAAGGTCGGGTGATAATTCAATCGTATGACCCGACGCACTTTGCGATTCAAGCAGCCCAAAACCATGATTACCTTGACTTCTATCGTAAGGAAGTGGGTTTTCGGCGGCAATTGGGTTATCCGCCGTTTCGGAGACTTACACGGATTTTGTGTAGTGGTCCGAAGAAGAAAACCGAGGAGTGTGTGCGACACATTCACGATTTTATGTTGAAAGCGGGGTTTCCTCCCCAAGACATCCTAGGGCCATCTATGGCGCCCATTGGCCGAATTCAAGGACGATATCGCTGGCAGATTCTGCTGAAAAGCGATCGCTCGCCGGCTGCAGAGCTGCGTATGCTTCCCCCGGGACCGGAGGATGTACAGGTGAGTATCGATCTTGATCCCCTCTTTATGCTGTAGATATGCTATAATAAGTGGATAGAATGAAACGAGGTGTTGCACAATGGCGAAACTTCCCGTTGTGACTGTGGGCGATCCGGTTTTGGAACAACCCGCAGCCGAAGTACCCAAGATTACGAAAAAAGTTTCGAAATTAATAGATGATATGCTAGAGACCATGTATGAAGCCAACGGAATAGGTCTGGCCGCCCCTCAAGTGGGTGTGAGCCAAAGGATCGTTGTTCTGGATGTGGGGGAGGGGCCCGTTGCTCTGGTGAACCCTGTAATTGTCGATGCCGAAGGTGAAGACATTGATGTAGAAGGTTGCCTGAGCATCCCTCAACGCTGGGTATACGTAAAGCGTGCTACTGCTGTTGAGGTCATGGGACTGAATGAGAAGGGCAAACCGGTTCGCATCAAGGCCGATGGACTTTATGCCAGAGCTTTGCAGCACGAGATCGATCACTTAGATGGCGTGTTAATGCTTGATCGCATGTTAGCTGAGGCCGAAGTTGAAGTCGAGCCGACCGACAGCGAGACTGCGCCAGAAGAGGGTGAATGAATGCGCGTTGTGTTTATGGGGACTCCGGAGTTTGCTGTCCCGAGTCTAGAAGTACTCTTAGCTGAACATGAAGTGGTGGCCGTCGTCACGCAGCCCGATCGCAGAGCGGGCCGGGGCCAGCAAGTAAGGTTTTCTCCGATTAAACAAGTAGCCCTAAAGCACGATGTGCCTGTCCTTCAACCCGAGCGAGTTAGTCGTCCCGAAGTCATGGAGGAGTTGGCAGAGTACGAAGCTGATCTCTTCGTTGTTGTGGCCTTTGGCCAGAAGATTCCCGATCGTCTGCTCACAATGCCACGCTACGGTTGTGTGAATGTGCACAGTTCTTTGTTGCCGAAGTACCGCGGCGCGGCGCCGATCAACGCAGCCATTGTCCATGGCGATTCTGTCACAGGAGTCACAACCATGTACATGGATTCGGGGTGGGATACAGGAGACATTATTCTCCAGGCGGAAGAAACCATTTTGCCCAGAGATACAGCTGGTCAACTCCATGATCGTCTGATGATCAAAGGAGCAGCCCTTCTGGCAGAGACTGTACAGTTGATCGCCGCAGGACAGGCTCCGCGTATTCCTCAAGACCCTGAGCAGGCGAGCTTTGCTTTTAAGCTGTCCAAGAACGATTCTTTAGTGGATTTCAAGGACTCGGCCATCAATCTTGACCGCTTGATCCGAGGAATGAATCCCTGGCCATTGGCTTACACTTTAGTAAGGGATGAGGCTGTCAAGATTTTGGAAGCCGTACCCCGTGACGAGCATGGTACTCCGGGCGAAATATTAGCTCTCGATGGCGAGGGTTTGCTCGTAGGCTGCGGTGAGGGGTCGCTCCTTTTGCTTCGAGTGCAACGGCCCAACGCCAAGGCAGTGTCTGGTGTCGACTTCGCTAACGGTTTGCGTCTTCGGACGGGAGATCGTTTATCGTGAGAGGAGGAGTTTAAGTGTTTTATGATCCGACGTTTATTTTGGTTCTTCCCGCACTATTTTTTGCCATGTACGCGCAGTTCAAAGTGAACAGCACATTTGCCCGTTACTTAAGGGAGCGTTCCTACGCGGGCCTGACAGGTGGTCAGGTTGCGCGGCAGATCTTAGATGATAATGGTCTGCATAACGTAAGTGTAGAGCGAATTCAGGGCCAGCTCACCGATCACTACGATCCGCGATCGAGCACGGTGCGCTTGTCTTCGGATGTGTACAATGGCACGAGTGTTGCAGCGATTGGAGTGGCCGCCCACGAAGTGGGCCATGCTGTGCAACATGCGAAGAACTATGGACCTTTGGCCCTTCGCACAGGCCTCTTCCCGGTTGCCAGTATCGGTTCACAGATGGCAATGCCGCTCTTCGTCCTAGGCTTTTTGCTTAGCTTTGACGTTCTAATGCTGGTTGGTATCTGGTTTTTCATCGCCGCTTTAGGCTTTCAGCTTGTGACTCTCCCTGTAGAGTTCAATGCATCAAGAAGAGCCCTTGGCTTCTTGGATGCCGGTGGATACCTCAACCGCGCCGAAGTACCCAAGGCTAAGGCTGTTCTGAATGCTGCAGCTCTGACTTATGTGGCTGCGGTAGCGGTATCGGCTACACAACTTCTTCGTTTATTACTCTTACGAGGGCAGCGGAGACGCTAATGAGAAAGATAACGAATCCTCGTCAGCTTGCAGTCATCACGCTAAATGAGTTGGACGCAACAGGGGACTTCCTGCGGGAAGTCCTCGATTCGCATTTGCGTCAAAATAACCTGAACAGTCTTGATCAGGGCCTGTATACAGAACTGGTCTATGGAACAGTACGGATGCAACGAAACCTCGACTATGTCCTTGCCTTGCATTCTTCCAGAAAACTAGACGCGATCAAACCAGTCATATTGAATATTCTGCGCAGTGCTGTGTACCAAATTTTGTTCCTCGATCGGGTCCCGCCTCGGGCTGCAGTCAACGAAGCGGTGAAGCTTGCCCGCATCTTTGGCCATGAGGGTATTGCCAAGTTCACGAACGGTGTCTTAAGGCAAGTCGTTAGGCAACGTGGGAACATAGTGTACCCTTCGGAAGAAATAGATCTGATAGAACACATTGGAGTGAAATACTCGTTCCCCTCGTGGATCGTCGAAGAATGGCTGAACTGGCTAGGGAAGGACGAGACGATTGCCCTTTGTCAGGCTATGAACGAACCACCCCGGATGCATGTTCGCGTAAACACCCTGAGGACGACGATTGAAGAGCTTAGAGCCTATTTTGCAGAGAAGGGCATTACCACGCGACCTGGCAAGTTTGCCCCTGACATTTTGGACGCCAGCCCGGCGCATTTGGTGATCACAGACGACGCCCTGAAGGAAGGACTGTACTATGTTCAAGATGAAAGCAGTGCTCTAGCTGCTCATGCCCTTCGAGTGGCGCCCGGGCAACTAGTCTATGACCTTTGCAGTGCGCCTGGTGGTAAGACAACCCATGTAGCCCAGTTGATGGGGAACAGGGGCCAAATCATCGCCTTTGATATCAATCCCAGCCGCTTGCGATTGGTCGATGAGAACGCTGAACGTTTAGGCGCCTCGATTGTTGAAACGCAAGTGGGCGACGCTACCGAGCCCAGGGAACTGGCTCCGGCCCACCGTGTTTTGGTCGACGCACCGTGCTCAGGTCTGGGAACAATGGGACACCGCCCCGACATTCGCTGGCGAAAAGACCGCGAAGACATTTCGGAGCTTGCAGGGCTACAAAGACAGATTCTCAGTGTAGCAGCCAACTATGTGGCGCCCGAGGGTCTGCTTCTCTATTCAACCTGCACGCTAACAAGACAGGAGAATCAGGAGGTAGCGGAGTGGTTCTTGCAGAATCACCCAGAGTTTACCGAGTTTTCCTTTCCCTCTTGGTTTCCGCCTTCTGAAGAACAGAGTTGGATGCGCACGTTTCTTCCACATCGGCACGGGGTGGACGGGTTCTTCTTGGCTTGTTTCAGAAAACACGGAATATAACAATAAGTTGACTAAAGATGAATATCGGAAGGATTCTTCCACTTCTTGTCAAATGGAAAAGAAGATAACCACTGGAGGGATCCTATGCGAATACTTGTTGTGGACAACAATGTGGAGCTTTGTCGGGCCTTACAGGAGTATTTCGAAACCCAACCAGATTTCGAAGTGGTAGGGCTGGCCTATGATGGCGAACAAGCTCTAACCCTAGTCCAAGAGTTACAACCGGATGTTATGTTATTGGATATCACCATGCCTTATCTCGATGGGCTTGGCGTCATGGAAAGGTTGCGGACGATAGAACTGGAGCGGAAACCGAAAGTGGTGGCTATCACAGCCTTTGGCACGGATAGTCTCCTGGCGAGGTTGATGGCTCTAGGTGCTGATTACTTTATGGTGAAACCCTTTAACCTGGACATTTTGGCCAAGAGGCTGAGGGAGTTTGCCCAGGATTCATCAGCCATGATCGCTGCAAGCTCGTCATTGACGGCCCAACCGCGACTGACCACGGAGCAAAAGGTGATGCGACTTCTTCACGACATGGGCGTACCGCCACACTACAAGGGCTTCTCTTATTTAAAAGAGGCCGTATTGCTTTGCACCGATGATGGTTACTTTGCAGGAGGACTCACCAAAGAGATTTACCCCGCACTGGCTGAAAAGTATCATACCACGGCGAGTGGTGTAGAGGCAGGGATTCGTAATGCTGTTGTAGCGGCTTGGGAACATGGCAATACTTCGTTCATCCGGCAACTCTGCGAGCCTTATTGCGATGAACGCATGCCTACGAACTCCCTGATCATTGCCAAAATAGCTGAGGAAAGCCAGACTTCTCAGACGAATGAATGATGCGTGGCATCTTCGCCTTGGTGCGAAGATGTTTTTTGTTGGCGTTGACAAAGTCCAGCACTGGGGTTTATACTGATCTTGCGGGGCGTGGCTCAGTTTGGTAGAGCATCGCGTTCGGGACGCGGAGGTCGCACGTTCAAATCGTGTCGCCCCGACCAGCCATTTCATGAACCAGGTGTTGATCTGGTTCTTTTTGTCTATCCAGAATTTGTCCGGTTTCGATGGACAGGTTTTCATGGGCGAAGGTGAAGAATTTGCGCAGAGTCTTTTCCAAGCGGGTACGATACGCTTGTGAATGGTGTGCACTTCGGATATACTCGTTAACTTGTTCGCTTGTTGTAGTGGCCAGTAGGTAACGCAGGAAGCGCGAGGCATCGCCTAAATAGTATTCTTCAGAACGGATACCCTGATCAAGAAGATACTCTACATATGCTGTTAAGAAGTGGACCTTGGCCCGTTTACTCATCATCTCACCCTTTAAAATGGAGGTCTATCTGTGGATCTACTGGGACTTTTCCCTGACGAAATAAAGGTCTGGCTCAAGAGCCAGAATATTGCTGTGTTTAGGGGTGATCAAATTTTTTCGTGGCTCCATAAGCATGCTGTCGAAGAGTTTGGTGACATGACAAACCTGCCAGCAGACTTGATCTCGAAACTCCAAGAGACGTTTGGTTCAGCGCGTCCTTTGCATCTGGTCACAAGTCGCGTATCCATGGATGGCACGGAAAAGTTCTTGTTTTCACTGCGAGATGAGGCCACCATTGAAGCAGTGCTCATCCCTGAGGATGATCGGCAGACGCTTTGTATTTCGACCCAGGTGGGTTGCGCTATGGGGTGTTCGTTCTGTGCCACGGGGCGGAGCGGTTATGTGCGCAATCTGTCAGCTGGAGAGATCGTCGCACAAGTGTTGTGGGTGGAGAACCGCCTTAAGAAACAGAGGCTTGGTATCTCCAACATTGTGTACATGGGAATGGGAGAGCCTCTGGCAAACTACGACGCCGTCCTGCGAAGTGTTCGTCTGTTGAATCATCCCAAGGGGCTCAACCTCGGAGCCAGGAGACTGACAATATCGACTTGTGGTTTGGTACCGCAGATCAAGGCTTTGGCGACAGAGAACGTCCAGATCAACTTGGCTGTTTCGCTCCATGCAGTAACAGACGCTGAACGCTCGGAGATCATGCCCGTGAACAAACGTTATCCCCTCAGGGAACTCTTGGAGGCATGCGATGACTATACTAGCCAGACTGGGCGCCGCATCTCCTATGAGTATGCCCTGATCCGGGGTTTTAATGATAATGTAGAACATGCACAGAAGCTCAGGGACTTGCTGCGTGGCCGCTTGTGTCATGTGAACTTAATTCCCATTAATCCAGTTGGAGCAGAAAAGAGACCATCAGCCAAAAGTATTGCCGAATTTGCACAGGTCTTGGAGGGAGGACGTATTCCGGTTTCCGTACGCAAAGAGCGGGGGACTGACATTGAAGCAGCTTGCGGTCAATTGCGCCAAATTCACTTACAGGAGTGACAAAGTTGATAGAACGGTTCAGAACTTGGTTGGCGACAATAATCCCGGGATTAAAAGGGAAACACCTTAAGAAAGCAGAACTAGAACAGGGTAATCGCGTGGATATGGCCCCAACCAAACGCTATAGTATTGCCAAAGAAGTTGAGTCTAAGAGTGACGTGGAGTGTTATCTGGTCACAGACTCCAAGGAGATTTTACTTAAGCCTGGGTTTTTGGTGGGCCGGGGTGCAAGTTGCCATCTGAGGCTTACCGATCCCGGTATCAGCAGGGTTCACGCGAGCTTCAATCGGCTTGGCGATGGATGGCTGCTGAAGGATAATTCCAGCAAGAACGGTACCTTTGTAAATGGGGAACGCATTCGTAGTGCCGTGTTAAAGTCTGGAGACAGAATCCAAATTGGGCAGACGTTGTTAGTGTATGAGGAGAGATGAGCATGGCCGTAATCCACTGGATAGTCAGAGCGATCTTAGTGGTTTGGCTAGTGAGAATTGTGCTGCAGTTTGTCAAAGCAATGCTCGAAGAGTTCAAATAGGAGTGTTTGCCGTGGATGTAAGAACCGCAACCGATGTAGGACAAGTGCGCGAAAACAATGAAGATGCTCTTTGGGTGACCGACCGAATCCTTGTAGTCTGTGACGGCATGGGTGGTCATGTTGCTGGAGAGGTAGCTTCTGATGTGGCCGTCACGGTCGTTCAAACGTATCCTTTTCAGGGCGAAAATCCAGGAGAGGAAGTCTTGTCAGCCATTCATCATGCCCAGCAAGCCATTTTAGATGCGGCTGAGGAGAACGAGGATTATCGTGGAATGGGCAGTACAATTACTCTCGCTATGGTTTCGGGTCCAGATGAAGAGGGCTCTGTTACGCTTGTCGTTGGTCATGTTGGTGACAGTAGATGCTATACCTTTTCCAAAGGGGTTTTGCAGCAGGTCACGAGCGATCATTCGGTTGTTGGCGAACTTCTTCGTTCCGGAACGATTACCTATGCCGAGGCTCGCAGCCATCCGAAGAGACATGTTCTTACACAGGTACTCGGTTCTGCCGAGATCGAGGTTGAGTTAGTGACTAAGCGTCTTGAACCGGGGACAATAGTCTTACTGTGTACAGATGGTCTCACGGATCTTGTGGATGATCAGCAGATACAAGAGGTACTCGAGAGCGATTTCTACTCCTCAAACTTAGCCCAAGAACTCGTTGATTTGGCCAATGAATCCGGTGGAGTCGATAATGTAACGGTGATCGTAGCCAAGGTTTAGCGGAGGAGGAATTTCCGTGATCAAAACCCTCTATCGTACTTGGTTGGAGTTTACCGGCTGGCTTTTGTGTCTGGTGTGGTGGCTTTTCTGGCTTCAAGGACAGGTCAGTTGGTGGGAACCTTGCGTACTCTGGGTGATGTTCATGGTTTTGTATTTCCTGACTCGGCAGCTAGGATTTGATGCTGGGGCGATACCCTTTGTAGCCGTTTTGTTACTGATAGGGTGGGTGTTCTTGGCTCGCCTCAATCCCACATGGGCTACTGCGCAGACTTGGGGTGCCTTAGTGGGATGTGTAGGCTACGTCCTGGGTCTGTGGATTGGACGACGACAGCCCGCCTATCCCTTGGCGTGGGCTGTTAGTGCACTCGGGCTTGTGGTAATCACTACCTTGTTTGGAATAAGTGTTGGCGGCGCTAGAGCATGGATTACGCTTTTTGGACAGCGATTCCAGCCTGTCGAACTCGCCAGGATTTTTCTCATTATCTATCTGGCCCAGTACTTTGTTGGCGGACGCTCTAAGTGGGAGTTGGCCATCGTTCTTGGTGGATTTTTCGTATGTTTAGCCTGGCAACGAGATCTTGGACCAGCTTTGCTTGTCTTCTTTGTGTTTTGCTGGATGTCTTTGCACTGGAAGTTTACTTGGACCAAGCTTTTTGCCTATCTAGGAGTTACAGCTGCAGGTTTTTTTGTAGCGTATCAATGGTTTCCCCACTTGCGGACTCGAGCCATTGCGTGGCTGTGGCCTTGGGATTACTTAGATAGTAAAGGGTACCAAGTACTACAGGGACTCTTTGCATTGCGAAGCGGCGGAATCGCTGGCCAAGGACTTGGAGGCGGCCTTGTCCATGTGATTCCCAATGTGCACACAGACTATTTGTTTGCAGTCATTGGAGAAGAACTGGGGATTTTGGGCACCTTTTCTTTGCTTGTGGTATACTTGTCCTTGGCGTTTTGGGCCTTGCGTCTTGTTCATTCCATCCAAGACCGATGCCTTCGCATGACCGGACTGGGTCTGACGCTTCTACTCCATCTGCAGGTGTTCTTAGTCGTTGGTGGCATTTTGCGTCTAGTTCCCTTTACAGGGATGACTCTCCCCTTCGTGAGCTATGGTTCTACCTCCCTAGTAGCTCAACTGACTATGCTAGGAATGGTAACAGGCCTGGGTGGTAGAAAGGGTGGGAGCCTAGATGCGTAAAACCTTTATTGTCCTAGTCCTTATGTATGGTGTGATCTTTGGTTCTCTTTTTTACTGGCAACTCTGCGGCGATCTGCACAACCACCCGGCAAATCCCAGGTATTATGCGATGTTTAAGACAGATCGAGGTGTGATCTTCGATCGCAGCGGCATACCCTTGGCCACATCAATGGAGGATGGAGAGGTCTATACACGCAGGTATGCAGCTACATCCCTCAGTCACGTGCTAGGCTATTTCCACCAACGTTATGGCATGACAGGGCTGGAACGACTTTATCACGAAGACTTAAGCATGGGGCGCAGTATGATCACCACCTTGGACCTCGGGTTGCAGAAAACTGCCGAAGACGCCATGCAGGGGAAAACCGGGGCGATAGTGGTAGTACGACCAGCTACAGGTGAAATTTTGGCTTTGGTATCATCCCCCATGGTGGATGGAAACGTCTTGGACGATAATTGGCCAGATTATCTGGTCGACAAGCGAAGTCCTTTTATGAATAGGGTGACGCATGGATTATATCCACCGGGCTCAGTTGTAAAGCCGATTGTGTATGCGGCAGCACTACAAGACGGTCTTGTGGACGACAAGCAAGTCTGGCAAGACGATGGAGTGCTGATATTACAGAATCGTACGATTAGCAACTCAGGCGGAAGGGCACACGGACGTATTACGACAGATGAAGCTCTGGCGTTATCATCGAATGTAGTTTTTGCGCAGCTAGCCATTGCTCTGGGCGATCGCTTATTAGATGCGTATGAGCTTTTTGGATTAGGACACGAGATTCGCTTTGAACTCCAGAGTCTGGGAGGATTTGTTCCTGCCAAGGTCGCCTCTGATTACGATGCCGCTCAACTGGGTATCGGCCAGGGATCGATTTTGGTGACACCTTTGCAGATGGCATTGGTTGCTTCAAGTATTGCCAACGGCGGAGAGATGATGCAGCCCTATGTTGTTCAAGAGCTTCGCGGCGGCCTGAAAATGCGGCAGATCACTCGACCAAGGGTAGCCGGTCAGGTCATGCCATCTTCTATAGCCAGGGATCTGCAAGAGGCCATGGTTCTGGCGGCCAGAGAGGGTACGGCGCAGTCAAGGGTTTCTGGGGGAGTATCCTATGGGGGCAAGACTGGCACTGCACAGACCGGACATGGTGGCGATCATGCTTGGTTTATCGGGTTTGCACCGGCGGAGAGTCCGACTGTTGCGGTGGCCGTCCTTGTTGAGCAAGGAGGTTCTGGCAGCGAGGTGGCGGTGCCGATTGGAGTCACTGTCTTACGTGAGGCGCTCGGGATCGACGAGTAAGAGTTAAAGGGTGAGGGTATGATTGGGGAAATGTTGGCCAATCGTTATGAGATTTTAGAGAAGGTCGGTGACGGAGGGATGGCCTTGGTTTATAGTGCCAAGGATCATCTACTCAGCAGAATTGTTGCTGTGAAAATCCTCAGGGCCCAGTTCGCCGATGATGAAGAGTTTGTTGAGCGTTTTCGGCGGGAGGCTCGGTCAGCAGCGAGCCTGTCTCATCCAAATATTGTCAACATCTACGATGTAGGTGAAACGGATCGCGCTCACTTTATCGTGATGGAATATGTGCAGGGGAACAATCTCCACGACCTCATTCGCGATTATGGCAGTTTTCCGCAAGACGTTGTTGTGAGTGTCGGCAAGCAGATCGCCATGGGTTTGGCTCACGCCCATTATCATGGCATTATCCATCGTGACATTAAGCCGCATAATATTCTCGTTACCGACGAGGGGCGCGTGAAAGTGACCGACTTTGGGATTGCGCAGGCCATGAGTAGCACGAACTTGACCCAGACCGGGATGGTTTTAGGCTCTGTGCATTACTTTTCTCCTGAGCAGGCCCGCGGAGTCAACGTGCAAGCTGCTAGCGATCTCTACTCATTAGGCATTGTTTTGTATGAGATGATAGCAGGCCATCAACCCTTTAGGGGGGATTCGCCCATCGCCATAGCATTAAAGCAGATTCAAGAGAATCCACTACCCCTTCGAGACTCGCGACCTGAACTTGACGGCGAGTTGGAGGATTTGGTGTTAAAACTGCTCAATAAGGAGCCTAAGAAGCGACCTCATAGTGCAGAAGAAGTTGTCAAGGCGTTTCAAAGGATTGAACGTCGTATTGAAATGCAAACGGATGGGCAAGAACAAGAAGACCATACCATGCCTCTGCCCGCCCAAGGAAAGTCAAGGAGAGGAGGTCTTGGATTGGCCACGAAGAAGAAACGCACGAAGAAGCAGCAAAAAAGGACGTCGAACAAGAAAAAGGAACCTCGCAAATCTCGGGGATTTGTTGTGGTGGTAACACTCTTAATTCTACTAGGAGTTGGATTTGGTCTAGTAAGGTTGATTCCCAGGTTCCTGTTCCCAGACGAAGTTCGGGTACCAAATGTAGTCGGTCTCTTTGAGCTGGAGGCGGGACGAGTCTTGCGGGACGCAGATCTAGTCTTAAAAGTAGAACAGTCTATCTTTGATAATGAGGTTCCGGCTGGTCATATTATCAGCCAGGATCCTATGGCCGGTAGGATGGTAAAACAGAACCGGGAAATTCTCGTTAGGGTGAGTCTAGGTCCAGAGGAGGTTGAAATGCCTTCTGTCATAGGTCTCACAGCCCGTGAAGCGAAGTTGGGACTGACACAGGCCGGCTTTGTACTTGGAGAAGAAGAGGAACAGTATGATCCAGAAGTCAGCCCAGGGATTATTCTCGAGCAGTGGCCAGAACCAGGGGAGATTGTCATGAAGGGAATGGCGGTCAACCTTGTGGTTAGTAAGGAACAGGAAGCTCCTCTGTCGTTTGCACTACCAGATTTCCGCGGTCAAGATTTCGAGTTAGTCAAGGCACAGATCCGCGAGTTGGGATTGCCTCTCGGTAATTCATGGCCCGAGTACAGCACGATTTATCGCCAGGGATTAGTGGTGGAGCAGAACCCGTCTCCCGGCACCATGGTTCAGGCGGGCTGGAATATTGACTTCGTCTATTCGCAGGGCCTTTCCGGATCGACGCCAGAACCACAGATTCCGGCGGATCCCAGGGATGAGCCACAGTGGACACATGAGAACCTCTGGAAGACCCAGGAAGTTATTGTGGATGTACAGCCTGGCCCTGATCAGGAAGTCGTGATCTTGGTTATTGACGACTTTGGCGCCCGTGAGGTTTACCGTGAGACGCACAAAGGCGGTAGCCGAATCGTTCGCACCGTACAGGGTCGAGGTGAAGCCGCAAGGCTGCAAGTATACATTGGCGGACGTCAGTTTTTCGATAGACTCTTTCAGGAGTAGTATATGGAGTCAGGCATTATTCTCAAAGGCATCGGCGGGACATATGACGTTCAAACGGAGTCAGGGGTGATTTCCTGCAGGCTACGGGGTAGACTGCGCCTGCGGGACGATCGCGTCTTAGTTGGCGATAGAGTGGAGATCTCCAGGGAACCTAATGGCGAAACGGGAGTGGTTGAGACTATTTTGCCAAGAACAAAGGAGCTCTTGCGGCCTGCGATTGCCAACGTGGATCAAGTAGTCGTTGTTTTTGCAGTACAAAACCCCATTCCAAACTTCTTGCTTCTCGACCGGATCTTGGTGCAAGCCGAACTCTTGGAACTCTCCTGTGTGGTTGTCTTTAACAAGGGGGATTTGGATCCAAGAGCTGCTTCGGAGTACCAGGATTTTTATGAGAAGATCTCCTACCCGACCGTGATCACCAGCGTGGTCAAGGATGAGGGGCTAGATGCCTTGAAGGGGCTCTTGAAAGGGAAAATTAGTACCCTGGCCGGGCCCTCGGGAGTGGGGAAGTCATCGCTTCTGAACGCGCTTGACCCCAATTTAGATCTGGAGACAGGTCAAGTTAGCGCGAAGGCCCAGCGGGGACGACACACGACCCGCAGTGTACAGCTGCTCTTGCTTGGAGACGGATACGTGGCCGACACTCCTGGTTTCTCCAAGTTGAGCTTGGGACCGGATCAACAGCGCGATCTGCAATTTGCGTTTCCGGAGTTTGGCCCTCATATTGATGGCTGCCAGTTTCGAGGCTGCCTGCACCACCATGAGCCAAGGTGTCAGGTAAAAGATGCGGTGCAAGCCGGAGCGATATCGGCACGTCGCTACGAGCACTACCTGGTACTTCTAGCGGAGGCAGCACCGAAGTATTAGAAGGGAGATGGAACGGTGAGAATCAGAATTAGTCCTTCACTACTAGCTGCTGACTTCAGCAACTTGCGAGGTGACCTCGAGAAGGTACAGAATGCTGACCTAATTCATCTCGATGTCATGGATGGCACTTATGTTCCCAACATTTCTTTTGGGTTGCCGGTCATTAAGGCTGTAAAGCGTACTTGCAGTGTTCCCCTTGATGTTCATCTAATGATTGAGCGGCCTGAAAGGTATCTCGAGGAGTTTGCCGCGGTCGGGCCAGAGATTCTCACTGTCCATTATGAGGCATCTACGCATTTGCAGAGAACCTTACAGCGAATCAGAGAACTTGGCATCAAAGCAGGCGTAGCGTTGAATCCTCATACTCCCCTTGAAGGTCTAAAGTACGTTCTGGAGGATCTTGACGTAATCATGATCATGACTGTGAACCCCGGTTTCGGGGGACAGAAATTCATTCCCTCCATGTTGGACAAGATTCGGGATTGCCGTGAGCTGATCGGTGATGCTCCCATTGAAATTCAGGTCGATGGGGGAGTCAGCCTGGATAATATGGCCATCCTATTGGAGGCGGGTGCAACGAACTTCGTGGCTGGTTCTGCCATCTTTGGGGCGGAGAATCCTCAGGCATATATAGAAAACATGCGCAGTATCGGAGGACAAGGGTAACCTTGTCTTTTTTTGTACAAATTGGACACAAAAATGAAATACTATGCTTGACAAGTCTGACAATTCAATGTATTATGGAATCAGGCTGGGTTGGGAGATGATTTACATAAGGAAAGGGGGTTGAGTTTGCACGCGATCACCCATAAAATAATACCAACATCCCTGGGCACGGACATTCGCACGCCTGCGAATCCATAGTAAAAGCAGACCTTCCCACCCAGTAGGGCACGTGGAGAGCATCCTAATGACAAGGATGCTCTTCGTAGTTTTTCATAGTATAGAAGGGTTTTCGTATCAAGAGTCGAAGAGTTAGTCAAACGATATAGTTCCGCTAGGGGTGCTTTGGCTGAGACGGGGTTTCACAACCCTAACCCTTAGAACCTGTTGGTTAATTCCAGCGTAGGGAAGCGGTAGATTGAGACATGGACCGCTGTTTCCATGTTTTTTCTATTAAGTACCATGATGTGGGACAGAATCGGAAATCCAAGGAGGTTTTCTTGATGCGAGACAAAAATCTTAAAATCATGGTCGAAGTATCGTTGTTGGTAGCCACAGCCGTATTGCTCTCCTTTTTGAAACTATTCCCCATGGCCTATGGCGGGAGCGTTTCTTTGGATATGCTACCGATTTTCATTTTGGCTTTTCGACATGGCGGCAAGGCCGGGATGCTCGGTGGAGCGCTATTGGGTGTGATAAAGCTACTTATTAACCCATACTATATACATCCTGTCCAAGTTCTATTGGACTACCCCGTACCATTTATGCTCTTAGGTGTAGCGGGCTTTGGAATCCTGCGCAAAAACAGGATTCTTGGGGTGTTGGCAGGTTCGTTTTTGCGCTTTATAATTCATGTTGTGGCGGGCGTTGTCTTTTTTGCAGAGTATGCACCCGAAGGCACACCTGCTCTACTGTACTCCATGGGCTACAACGCCTCATACCTAGTTCCAGAGGCAATCCTTGTATTGTTAGTCGTTCTGCTTCTGGGTAGACGGAGGGAGATTCTTGAACCAGACTTCAAGTAGTGCACTGATTCTTGGAGCGGGTGACGATGTACCGCATGATCCACCGAGGATAGAGGAACATGGCCAAGACACCCTTGTCATCTGTGCAGATGGAGGGGCTGCTTTGGCACGCAACTGGAACCTGACGCCCCAGATCATTATCGGTGATCAGGATTCCTTAGACGCGGCTACAAGAACACATTGGGAGTCACAAGACGTTCCTTTCCATGCGGTTTCTCCTGTCAAGGATGAGACTGATATGGAGCTTGCTGTGAACTATGCGATGCAGCACGGAGCGAAAAGGATAACACTCGTGGGAGGATGGGGTGGACGTATCGATCATTCTCTAGGAAACATCGAGTTATTGTATCGCCTCGCGCTAGAGGGTATTGAGAACGTGCTGCTTACCAAGGATCATTGCCTTAGCGCTTTTTGCCGGGCGTTTCAGGCCAAAGTCCATCCAGGGAGCTTTGTGTCTTTGATTCCCCTGACTCCGAAGGTCATAGGGGTCTCAACCGAAGGGCTACTTTATCCCTTGCAGGAGGCCAATCTCCAAAAGGGCAGCACCTTTTCAATCAGCAACGTGGCCGAGCGAGAGGGTATTTCTGTGACAATTGGTGACGGAGTTCTTTTGGTTGTAGTTGAACAATAAAATACCCCTAGGCGAACCTAGGGGTATTCTTACTTAATCGAAGTAACAAAGGGGCGAACCTATAGGGCCCGTTCTACTTTTCCACTTCTGAGACATCTTGTACATACGTAAGCCCGTCTGGGACTTCCATTGAGTACGATGCGAGCCTTCTGCAAGTTTGGCTTCCAATTGCGCCGATTCTTGTTTTCGGCGTGGCTTCTAAGGTTACCGAACACGGTGCCTTTATCGCAAATAACGCACCTTCTGGCCATGTTTCTTACCCCCTTTGAACGAGTTTCCATAACGAGTTTTATTTTAGCACAGCAATGTGTAGAATGCAAGCCGCAAATACCCTTCTGGATAAAAACCTTTACAAGGAGGGTGCAAATGGTTAGAATGGGTATGATAGATTATGGTCCAATTTGGTAATGTTTTAAGGGGGGACAATTGTGGCCCAAGAGATTCAAGCCCAATTCGGAAAAGTTTCCATTCGTGAAGAGGTCATTGCCACCATTGCAGGGGTGGCTGCCATGGAGTGCTATGGGCTCGTAGGTATGGCCCCACGTAATATTCAAGATGAATTAACGGACTTGCTCCGCCGCGAAAACTTTGAACGCGGCGTAGATGTTCAATTCAACGAAGATAGTGTCACGATTCAACTGTACATTGTTGTTGAGTATGGCGTGAAGATATCGGAAGTAGCTAGAATTGTACAAGAGCGAGTCAAATATGCGGTGGAAACCATGCTGGGACTCAATGTTGAAGCTGTTAACGTTAAGGTCCAGAGCGTTCGGGTTACATCTGCAAAGAGAAAGTGATCGGAGGAACTGTTTTGGACGTTATCAATGGCGTAACGCTAAAAAACATGTTGTTGGTCGCAGCACGTAATCTCGACCAGCAAAAGGATATGGTTAATGCTCTTAATGTGTTTCCTGTTCCCGATGGTGATACAGGGACGAACATGTCTTTGACTCTGAATGCAGCGGTAAAAGAACTGGAACGCGCTGAGAACAATGATGTCAATCGTCTAACGACGCTTTTAGCCCGCGGTTCTCTGATGGGGGCCCGGGGTAATAGTGGAGTAATTTTGTCGCAGTTCTTTCGCGGGTTTTCGGACGGACTCGCTCAAGTAAAGGCGGAAGCCACGGGCGAGGATGTTGCTCGAGCTTTTACTTCGGCTTCGAACACCACATACAGGGCCGTCATGAAACCGGTGGAAGGAACCATGCTAACCGTTGCGCGTGTGGCTGCTGAGTCCGCTGAAGAGGCCGCCCAGGAGGGTAAAGATGCCGCCGGAGTCATCAAAGCGGCTTTGCTCGGTGCTCAACAATCCTTAGCTGACACACCAAACATCTTGCCAGTGCTCAAAGAGGCGGGAGTCGTAGATGCTGGAGGTCAAGGACTTGTATGCATCTTCGAGGGCTTCTGGGCAGGCTTAACGACCTCTCCGGAGGAAATGGAAGCAATCTTGGCCGAACAACAGGTTCCAAGTGAGGGACCCGTAGATGTGGCGCGTCTTGAGACCGAAGTCTTGGTTAACAAGTATTGTACCGAGTTCATCATTCTAGGTGAAGGTATTGACCCGGAACGTATTCGCAAGAAACTTGATCCTCTAGGGGATTCTATGATTGTGGTGGGCGATGATCATGTGACGAAAGTACACATTCATACCGACCATCCAGGAGAAGTACTGCAGTTTTGTGGGGAACTCGGTAATCTTACCGAGATTGCTATTGACAACATGATGCTGCAGAACCAGGAGTTCTCAAATCATGAGAACCATCGCTTGGATTACACTACAGACAATGTGGTCGGTTTTCCACAACCAGAACCCTCTGCTCCACCGAAACCCGTCGGACTTGTGGCTGTTGTCGCTGGAGACGGACTGGCTGAGATCTTTCGCAGCCTAGGTGTCGATCAAGTCGTGACAGGTGGACAGACCATGAACCCAAGTACCGAGGATCTTGTCACTGCTGTAAACAGTGTAAATGCGGAGTCTGTCATTATCCTTCCCAATAATAAGAATGTGATCTTTGCCGCGCAACAGGTTAAGGAACTTGTTGACAAGAAAGTCGGCGTAGTCCCCACCCGTTCTGCGCCGCAAGGCATTAGTGCCCTCATGTTTTTTGTGGAAGGCGACTCCCTCGAGGAGAACGTGGCCGCCATGGAAGACAGTCTGGGTGAAGTGAAGACGGGCGAAGTAACCTATGCAGTACGTTCAACGGTTGCCGGAGATTTACAGATCGAAGAAAGAGATATCATTGGTTTGGCTGAGGGCAAGATAGCAATCGTCGGCTCCACTCCTGATCAGGTAGCTTTTGATCTGGTGAAGACCATGGTTGACGAAGACTCTACTGTGATCAGTGTCTACTATGGCGCCGATCAAAGTGCAGAAGCAGCCGAAGAACTAGGCACCACCTTACAGGAAGAATACCCCGATTGCGAAGTTGAGGTCTACTCTGGCGGACAGCCATTATATTACTATATTGTCTCAGTAGAATAGGGGAGGGAACCACAGTGGGAAAAATCCATGTCGTCACCGATAGCGGAAGCGACCTTGCTTTGGAGGTCAAAGAACGTTTGGGAATCCATGTTGTACCTCTGACAGTACAGTTCGGTTCTGAGATCTTCAAAGATGGCGTGGAGATCTCCGTCGCTGACTTTTATGCCAAGCTTAAGACAGAGAGCGAAATGCCCAGTACATGCCAACCTTCACCGGCTGACTTTGTGGCTATGTACGAGAAGATCGCTGAACCGGGGGACACGATCATTTCGGTTCACTTAAGCAGTAAGATGAGTGGAACCTACCAATCGGCTGTCTTGGCTAGTACAATGCTTGATTCGAGCATCAAGGTCATCACTGTCGACAGCAAAGCTGCTTCTATGGGTCTCGGTCTTGTAGCTGTCACGGCGGCCGAAGGAGTGCAGGCCGGAAAGGATCTCGACGAGATTCTATCGGATGTTCAGCACGTGATCGACCATCTCCAAGTGTACTTTGTGGTAGATACTCTTGAGTTTCTAAAGAAGAATGGACGAATCGCACTGGCACAGGCCTTAGTAGGTACCATGCTCAGCATTAAGCCCATCCTGACACTCGTCGATGGCGAAGTGGCTCCTTTCGAGAAGATTCGGGGAAAAGCAAAGGCCTTAAAGCGTGTTCGTGAACTGATCCTCGAGTTTCAGGCACGTTCTCCTGAGAAGACGATTCGAGCTGCATTGAGTCACGCAACCGCGCCGGAAGAGGCTGAGCAGGTCATTGATGCTCTAAAGCTTGTGCTCCCTGTTGGGGGAGAAGTGGTTGTCGGCGAAATTGGCCCTACCATTGGTGTGCACACAGGCCCTGGAGTTGTTGCTCTGTTTCTTTGTGCAGTGTAAAAGGCCTTGCAGATATGAAAGGCAACCCTTATCCTCTAGGAAACTTTCGGGATAAGGGTTTTTTGTAAATGGGGGTGTTGTCTTGAAACATGATACCGCACTTGATGCTCCTGTTACTGTACTTCCCGGTGTCGGCGACAAGCGGGCCCAGACCCTCAAGACACTGGGACTTGAGACTGTTCGTGATGTGTTGTTCAGTTTTCCTCGCGCTTACAAGGACTTTCAGAAAGTAGTGAGGCCACACGAGGTAGAGGTTGGTGTCGAACAGCTTACCTATGGTCGACTAACCAACCTGCACGAGCGCAGGATTTCGCAAGGGCGGCGTGTTATCCAAGCACAGCTGGACGGAGTGCTCGGCCTTACATGGTTCGTACACCACAAAGGGTATGGTTCGAGCTTTCTATATCGCAAGCTCCAAAAGGTCCAGGATTTATGGGTGTATGGAAGTGCAAAACCCGCTCTATTTGGTATGGAAATGAGTTCCCCCGAGTTTTTTCTACGCGCGCCGAAGCTTGGGTTGATGCCTGTTTATCCATTGGTATCTGGCGTCTCTAATGCTCAGCGCATTCGCTGGATTGAAGCGGCACTGAAGCATGTTCGTCTGTTGCAGGAATGTCTTCCCGAACCAATTAAGGGTGACTATCCTGGTCGTATAGAAGCATTGAGGCATATCCACTTTCCCCCGGATTGGTCTTCCCAAGCCAGAGCCAGAGAGCGTCTGGTTTTCGAGGAATTTTTCCTGTTTCTTTTGGGGTTGCAGAAGGGGAAAGAACGTAAGGATGGTATTGCCCATAAACCCGATGATGAGCTTGTAAAGAAATACCTGAAGAGGCTACCCTTTGAACTCACAAAAGGACAAGCAGACGCCCTCAGGCAAGTTGCCTCCGACATGGAGTCTCCATGGCCTATGCGTCGTTTGATCCAAGGTGACGTGGGATCTGGGAAGACAGTGGTCGCGGAGTATAGTGCGGTAAAGGCGGTTGCGAGCCAAGGCCAAGTTGCCATGATGGTTCCGACCGAAGTTTTGGCGCGCCAAATGGTAGGGCGGATGAAGGCAGCCCTCGAGCCCTTAGGGATCGTGGTAGAACTGTTGATCGGAAACATGAAAGACAAGGAACAAGAGAGAGTGAGGACGGCTCTAGAAGCCGGTGAGGTTCACGTTGTTGTAGGAACCCACGCTCTTATCACGGAGAAGGTCAACTTTCGCAATTTGACGCTGGCCATTGTCGATGAACAGCACCGTTTCGGCGTTCGTCAACGCTCCGCCTTGCTGGGCAAGGGAAATGCTGATCTGTTGGTCATGAGTGCGACCCCAATTCCGCGTTCACTGGCCCTGACGATGTATGGTGACTTGGACACCACAGAGATTCGAGAACTTCCGGCTGGTCGCCAGATCGTTGATACACGGCTTGTTGATCCAGCCCGGCGTCATGATGTCTACCGCTATGTTGTCTCAAGAGTATCCCACGGAGAACAGGCCTACGTGGTCTTTCCCCTTGTTGAGGAGTCAGAACACCTTGACGCTAAAGCAGCCGTACAGGAGATGGAAGAACTGAAGCGTGGCCCCTTATCGGCTGTGCGGGTCGGTCTGATTCATGGCCAGATGGGCAAAGAAAAAGAGGCCGTCTTTGAAGCCTTTGCCGCGCACGAAATCGATGTTCTGTTGGCGACGACAGTCATTGAAGTAGGCATGAATGTGCCGAATGCAACCGTCATGGTGATTGAAAATGCGGAGCGCTTTGGTTTGGCCCAGCTCCATCAGTTAAGAGGGCGGGTTGGACGCGGTCACAAAGGGGGCATTTGCTTCTTGCTGGCCTACAACCTATCGGAACATAGTAGGGAACGTCTCGAGGTCGTGCGCCGGTCTAATGATGGTTTCTTCATTGCTGAAGAAGATTTACGACTTCGAGGACCAGGAGATTTGTTGGGGATTCGCCAGTGGGGACAACCCCTTTTTCGCCTCGCGGATCTTCAAGGGGATCAAGAACTCCTGCAGCGCGCGGCTGATAAGGTCCACGAGCTCTTGCGTGACGATCCGAGTTTAGCCGCATACCCCAATTTGCGGGGCGAGTTGGCTCGTCAGACCTGGTAACCGAAGGAAGAGGTGAGGATGTTGCGAGTGATCGCAGGAAAGGCACGTGGCACCAAACTGCAGAGCCGTCCGGGGCTGGCTACAAGGCCCACCGGTGATAGAGTAAAAGAAGCGTTATTCAACATTCTAGGACCCGCCATTGTTGGTAGTTCTTTTTTGGATTTGTATGCCGGCAGTGGTGCCATTGGCATCGAAGCCCTGAGCCGAGGAGCAGGGGATGTCGTGTGGGTTGACGCAAGTCCTGCTTGTACAGCGCAAATCCGAGCCAACCTCAAGAAAACCGGTCTGTCTGGTGAGGAGGTTTACACCAATGATGTCTTTCGGGCTCTAACGCAACTCGAACGGCGCGGGAGAGACTTTGACTTCATTTTTCTTGATCCTCCCTATGACCACGGACTCGTTCGAAAGACCCTGGAACATCCGGCCACCTTAAATGTTTTGAAAAGACACGGAATTATCATCGCTGAGGCGAGTAAAAAAGAGGAAGCACCTATAGATGTGTCGAAACTGTGCCTTAAACGCGAACAGCCGTATGGAGATACGGTACTCTTGTTCTACCATTTGAGGGGGAGTTAGAGTGAGAATTGGAGTCTGTCCGGGGACCTTTGATCCGGTTACATACGGACACCTGGACATTATCCGAAGAGGAAGTACACTGTTTGATCATTTGTATGTAGCGATTCTACATAACCCTCACAAGTCACCGCTCTTTAGCATTGAAGAGCGTATGGAGATGCTGCGAGAAGAGGTAGGTACTCTAAGAAACGTTAGTGTGGAAACCTTCTGCGGACTGTCAGTCGATTATGCTAAGCAGAAAAATGCTATTGCCATAGTACGTGGCCTCAGGGCTGTAACGGACTTTGAGTTTGAGTTTAAACTAGCCGCCATGAACCGCAATCTCGAACCGACTATTGAAACCGTGTTTATGATGACGAGTAGTGAGTATTCATTCATCAGTTCTTCGGCAGTGAAAGAGGTAGCGGAGTTTGACGGCGATGTCTCAAAATGGGTAAGTCCGAGGGTGGCTGCGTTGTTGCGCGACAAATTTAAGAATGGGGAGAGGTAACAGTGAACCGAGTGAATCTTCTGGTCCTAATTGACCAACTGGAAGCACTAGTGGAAAAGGCACCCGAGGTCCCTTTAGTAGGCAAGGTTCTTGTGGATGCTGATGAGCTCTTTGACCTTCTTGATATTATCCGGACTGCCATTCCCGAAGAGGTGAAGCGAGCCGAAGCAGTATCTTCAGAGAAAGATCGTATGATCGCCGATGGTCAGGAACAAGCCGAGAGGATCATCGCCAAGGCCGAGGAGTATGCCGCCAAGCTCGTCCACAATAGCGAGATTTATCGTCAGGCTGAGGCCGAGAGTAAACTCATCATTGAGGAAAGCAAACGGCAAGCTGCGGAGATAGAAAAAGGATCGAAGGAGTACGCGCAACAGATTCTAACGAACTTGAGTGAAGCTTTGAACAAAACCCTGCAAGTAGTGGAAGCAGGTAGACAAGAGCTCCAGAAGGAAGACTAAGAACGAGACCTGAACGAGATGTAGATCATGCGTTTGATGAGCCAAACCACGCTGAGCATGATTACAAGGATCAATAAGAAGCTTGTGGCCAAGCGGGCCGAGGCCAGAAAGCGTGCAGCAAAACTGCCATTGAGGTAGTGTGTTGTACTAACTACTGGCATGGTATTCTTAAGAGACGCTGGTATAAAGCTCATTGGGCCCAAGAGCAGTGCTGCGATGATGGCTGAAAAGAGCCCATGTAGGAGGCGAGCTTGGATGTAAGGCTTGAATCCTACTTTCGTACCACTGAGCATAGCCGCTACTTGCATGTGTACGGAGAGCCCGCTCCACCCCAAGATGAAACTCGCCGCCGCGGCACCGGCACCAAGGGACGTGGCGTTCTGTGCTACTGTCTGCGTTCCAAGCGTTGTTTCGAAGAATCCCTTGACCAAAGCCGGTGCTAGACTTCCGTCTAGACCGAAGAGGTTGAGCAAAAACGCGAGTACAGTCTTTAGAGGGTATAGAACACCTGTTGAGCTGAGCACACTTGCGAGTACAGAGAACATCATGATGCATCCACCAATGAAGAGCAGTGCATGAAAGGTACTGCGTATCGCGTCGCCGAAAAGAAGGCCAAAGGAACGTCCATCGGCGCGTCGTGCCTTGTCCATGGCGTCCAAGGCTCGCCCCAGATACGAACTTTTGATATGTTCTCCGGAACTCTCGGGACCTTTATGGAGGCGCATGCAAAGCCCCACAAAGACTGCTCCGGCATAATGTGCGATCAAAAGGGTGACTCCTAGTTCTGGACGCCCGAACATCCCTACACCTACAGCTCCCACCAAGAAAAGCGGACCGGCCGTGTTGGCAAAACTCATTAAGCGTTCGGCCTCAACTTGCGTAATCGACTTGCTTCGAGCGAGCTCTCCTGTAACCTTGGCTCCCATGGGATAACCGGCCACGAGTCCCATAGCCACAGCTACGCCTCCCACTCCCGGAAGACGAAAGAGGGGTCGCATGATTGGCTCGAGTAGTGAGCCCAAGAAGTGTACTACACCAAGGCCCATAAGCAAGTCCACCATAATGAAAAAGGGTAAGAGGGTTGGCAGGACAATTTCGAACCAAAGTTGCAGACCTTCTAGGGACGCATGAAACGCTACTTCAGGAAAGACAATAATCATCCCGGTCATCAAAAAAACGATGATAGCCAGTAGTCGACTCCGAGTCATGAACCACACACCCTTTTCCATTCATTATGCTAATTATTACGAGTACGAGGTGGAGTTTATGCCTAAACCTAAGGTGGGGTTAGCACTGGGTTCTGGTGCTGCCCGCGGCTTAGCTAATCTTGGTGTTTTGCAGGTGCTTGAGGAAGAGCAAATTCCCATCGACATGATTGCCGGTACAAGTGCTGGTGCAGTGGTGGGGTGCCTCTATGCCAGCGGTTCGGATCTCCATGTCTTAGCCGCAATGCTGGAAGAGCTTGACTGGAGCGATCTTACGAGCTGGACGCTCCAACGACGCGGGTTGGTGTCTCCCGACAAGATCTATAACATGCTGAAGATCCTTACGAGGAACGCTAACTTTGAGGATCTAAAGATACCAGCAGCGGTCGTTGCCACCGATCTGCGGCGAGGTTCTGAGGTGGTTCTTGAGTCAGGTTCAGTAGCCGAGGCGGTTAGGGCGAGTCTTTCTATCCCGGGTGTTTTTGTCCCTACGGAGATCGAAGGCAGACTCTTGGTCGACGGAGCCTTGGTCAATCGGGTACCTGGCGATGTGTGCCGCCGGATGGGGGCAGATGTAATCATAGCAGTAGATGTGGGTTTTGCCCCGCTACGCACTAACATTCGTAATCTTCCAGATGTGATTGTCCAGACCATTGACATCTTGAGTAGACAAGCAGCAGCCCACCAGGGCATTGATGCTGATGTATTGATTCTGCCTGATCTAGGCAACGTAACACTAACGCAACTGAATCGGTCCGCCGAAATCATAGAGAAGGGTCGCCAAGCAGCCATTGCGAGTTTGGATATGATTCGAGATAAACTCGCCTTGTTCGATAGTCGTAACAGGGAAAGCAGTTGACAGTGCGGGGTAATCTTTGTATAATTTATGAGGTGATCTAGATGCGTCTCAATATTAGTGCACTAGCGGGTCGAAAAGGGTCCTCTTTTCGGTTAAAGGAAGAGCGTCCCGCGGATTTCCTTGCCAAACTCTCAGAGGTAGAACAGGTCCTCGGGCCGGTTGTAGCCGAGCTACAGGTGACCAACACCGGTGAGGGTTTTCTGGTTGTAGGAGATTTGTCCATAGAGGTTGAACTCCGCTG
>Ga0265293_10002103_pt1 | contig 41362 bp, 36 predicted proteins | sample Munlanlewell138R_FD_192505 | JGI IMG/M metagenome (GOLD analysis project Ga0265293, IMG submission 192505) | Leachate microbial communities from a municipal landfill in Southern Ontario, Canada - Leachate well 138R | ecosystem: Engineered > Solid waste > Landfill > Unclassified | place: Canada...
TTCTGCTCTGTTGCAGGGTCCAAAATTACATAGTAGGGCTGAGCATTGGCATTGTATTTTCTCATTACAAGATCTGAGTTAATCTTGCCAATGGTCTTGAGCACTCGGCCACTCTCTGTTGTAACCCAATCGCTTTCATCTGCCTTTTTTTTGTCATCGGCATAGAGAGCTAAGATTACAAACTCTTGGCGCAGCAGAGTAAGAACTCGTGGGTCGCTCCACACTCTTGCCTCCATCTCTCTGCAGTTTACACAGCCATGGCCGGTAAAGTCTAAAAAGAGGGGTTTACCTACTTTTTTTGCATACTCAATTGCTTCGTTGTATGTGAAAAAGCCCTCTAACCCGTGTGGTAAATGTAGAAAGTCGCTATATTTAGGTATTATCCCCTGTGAACGTAAAGAGATGTTATTGTTTGCCTCTTTGCTTACGCCGTTAATTCCGTTTCCATTATTGCCAATGCCGTACGTTGTACCTCCTCCATTTAATAATTGTATGTCTCCCAATTGAGCAGATTTAAAATCTTGGCTGCTTATTGGAGGCAAATAACCCGAGAGCCCTTTTAGTGGTGCTCCCCACATTCCTGGAATCATATAGACAACAAATACAAAGGTAGCTATGGCCATAAATAGGCGCTTAACAGTAATATGTTGTGTTGGTGAATCGTGTGCAAAACGTAGTTTGCCAAGTAGATAAAAGCCCATAAGGGTAAATACGACTATCCAGATAGCCAAGTAGATCTCGCGGTCTAGAAGGCCCCAATGGTAAACTTGGTCTGCAACGCTTAAGAATTTAAAACCTAATGCAACCTCTATAAACCCAAGTACAACTTTTACGCTATTTAGCCAACCTCCAGATTTTGGTAGATCTTTTAGTAGAGAGGGGGCAAAAGCAAAAACGGTGAAAGGGAGAGCAAATGCTGTAGAGAATGCAAACATGGTAATGATTGGTTCCCAAATCTCTCCTTGTGTAGATTTTATTAATATAGTGCCAACAATTGGCCCAGTACAAGAGAAAGAGACTAAAACCAAAGTGAGGGCCATAAAGAAAACGCCTGCATAACCACCTTTGTCTGATTTGGCATCACTTTTATTTACCATCCAACTAGGTAGAACAATTTCAAATGCTCCAAAGAAAGAGATAGCAAAAATCATAAAGATTAAAAAGAAGAGTACGTTTGGTATCCAGTGAGTAGCCAACCAGTTAAACATATCTGCAGTGACCGCTTCGCCCCCTGCAAAATAGGTGATTATTATTATGGCTGCAATAGGCAAAGTGTATAGAGTTATAATGGAAATACCAAAAAAGGTGGCCATTACTTTGCCTTTAGCGTTAGAACGTTTTTTAATGGAATTAGCACTATTAGAATCATTGCTGTTTGACCCGCCGTTTGCTGTTTCTTTATCTAGTGCCTCTTGGCTGTTCTGGCTCTGCTTTAGAAAGAAAGAGACAGTCATGGGAACCATAGGGAATACGCAAGGGGTAAGAAGTGCTACAAAGCCCCAAATGATAGCCTCTACAATTACTCCCCAAATAGATTTGCTAGTAGAAGAGTCTTTGGTGGGAGAGTTTATTTGAGCAGCCGGAGTAATATTGGACTCTTGGGCTGCTGATGCTATTTCGTTTGCTGCTGCTAAATTTGCCGAGGCTATATCTGCTGCTGCTTTATCTGCCGCTGCTTTGTCTGCCGCTGCTTTGTCTGCTGCTGCCTTGTCTGCCGCTGCTTTTTTTGCGGTAGTTGCTGCAACAGCTGCGCTGTTGCTAGCCTCGGCACTCTTTGCAGCTACTTTAGTCGCACCCTTTGCGCCGGGTAGCTTTATGGTAAATTCTTTATCTGTAGGCGGGAGGCAAGATTGGTTGTCGCAGGCTTGCCACTCTATAATAGCTAGGATTGAGACAGAGTCTGTGGCAGATGTAACACGAATGGTTTGTGCAACAATTAGATCTTCTTCACAAATACCAATCTCCATACCAAACATCGGATCAAATTTTTTGATTGACCTACTAAGAAGTTCGGGCTTGCCAACTAGTTCAAAGCCCTTAGGCTCTGTCTCAATAGTGAGTGTTGTAGGTGTGGGACCATCTTGGTAGGGGCCAAGGTCGTAAAGATGCCATTCTGGCCTGTCTATATCTAATGTTCCAATTAATTTAATCTGGTAAAGGTTCTCTTCAAGTTTAACTACAGAACTTTTCCACTCAACAGGCTGCTCTATGCGTTGGGCAGAGCTATTAGTGTAAAATGTTAAAGACAGTAGTAATAAAGAGAGGTAAAGAAATAATTTGTTCATGTCTCGGTCTATTTGGGTTACTTAATTAATACAATCTATTAAGATAATACCCTAAAAGAAATTATTAAAAAATCTATTTACTTGTAATGATTAATTAAGATTCAACAATTAGGTGCTATCATTTGTTATAAAGTAAATGCAAAAGTATAAGTATAAATATAAATTAAAATAATTACTATGAAGTATTATATCGCAAAAACAACAAATTACTCTTTTGACCAAGCTGTAGCAAAAGTGACTGAAGAGCTAAAAAAAGAGGGCTTTGGAATATTAACTGAGATTAATGTGCAAGAGACATTAAAAAAGAAGATTAATGTAGATTTTAAGAAGTATAGAATTTTGGGCGCATGTAACCCAGCTAAGGCCTATGAAGCGCTTTCAAAAGAAGATAAAATAGGTACTATGTTACCTTGTAATGTAATTGTTCAGGAGTTGGAAGGAGGCAAAGTAGAGGTGGCAGCTATAAATCCAGTAGCATCTATGATGGCAGTAGAAAATCCAAATCTATCCAATTTTGCAAATGGAGTGAAAGAGCAGTTAGAAAGAGTAATTGAGGCTTTATAAGATAATTGGATATATGGTGTTTATTGATATTAGAGTAGTTATTTTTCAAGTAATCTTTTTATTTTAATATCATCTACAGTTTTACTTAAGATATTCAGCTTATTGTCAACAATTATGTACTTTGTTTTAGGAGATAAATTGTTTTGAGTAATAGAGGGCCGTTTGGAATCGGATATAATAAAGTTTAGGTTGGAGATATAAAAAAGGCTGTCTAATTTCTAGGCAGCCTTTGTAAATTATAACTCTTCGAATTTAACGTCTGAAAATGAAGAGGTTGGACTCTCACTCGTGGGGTTATCTTTGTTTGAGGGGTTATTTTCTCGGATAAATTTAATTACCTCTTCTAGCCCTTGAGAAAATTTTTCAAAATCTTCTTTATAGAGAAATATCTTGTGTTTGTCATATACAAACCTCCCATCTTTCTCAATTCTTCTCTTACTTTCTGTTATTGTAAGGTAATAATCGTTGTTCTTAGTAGCCTTAACATCAAAGAAGTAAGTCCTTTTTCCTGCTCTAACTGGTTTTGAATAAACATCATCTCCACTGCGACCTTGCGTGCTAGCCTTGTCCAAATCTTCGAAGTACATTTTTATCTTTTTTAAGTTCGTATGGCAAAGATAAAACTATTTTTAATGCACAAAAATCTATCTTTGTAAAATATTTGATAATATTTCGTTTTTATGATTAGCAGAAGATTAATTCGCATCAAGGTTTTTAAAGTTCTTTTTAGCCATATAAGTTCGGGTTCAGACTCATTTTTGGCAGCAGAGAAGGAGCTTCTTTTGAGTTGTAGTAAAACACTTGAACTCTATTATTTTATACTCTCTTTACCATTGGCGCTTAAAAAAGTGGCCCAGCAAAAGATTGAAGTGGGGTTGAAAAAACACCAACCAACTCCAGAAGATTTAAATCCCAATAGAAAGTTTGTTGATAACAGGCTTATTCTTCTATTAGATGAAGATATTGAATTTAAAACTTTTTGCTCTAAAAGAGGCTTGAATTGGTTAGATCACATCTCGTTTGTAAAGAAGATCTATAAAACACTTTCAGAAACTTCATACTTTGAAGCGTATATGTCTTCTGGAAATAGCTCTTTGGAAGAAGATATAAAGCTAATATGTACATTTTTTGAGGAAGAGTTAGAGTATTGTGAAGAGTTAGAGTCTATTTTAGAAGATTCAAATCTCTATTGGATAGACGATTTAGCTTTTGTAATTAACACTATTACTAAAAAGCTATATTCTATTAAAAAAGAGGAAGTTTTTTCCCATCCTTCAATTTTTCTTAAAGAAGAAGATAAAGATTATGCAATTAGGCTTTTAAATGTCTCAATGATTAGATATAATGAATACTCTAAGCTTATAGCAGAATATGCAATAAACTGGAAGGCAGAACGTTTAGCTTCTGTAGATCTTCTGCTCATAGTAATGGGTATTGCCGAGGCTGTATCATTTCCTAATATACCTATGAAGGTTACTATTAATGAGTATGTAGAACTCTCTAAGTTTTATAGTACTCCCAATAGTAAGGTTTTTGTAAATGGCATGTTAGATAAAGTTTTAATGGCTTTAAAAGAGGAGGGAAAAATTGAAAAAAGTGGACGAGGTTTGGTAGGGTCGGTAGAATAGTTAAATTTGTATTAAAATAATTAAATAGTAAGAAAAATGAATTTTAGTGTAATTCTTCAGCAAAATCCAGATGCTGGTACAGGTAACTGGAGTTTTTTAGTGATGATGGGTCTTATATTTGTAGTAATGTATTTTTTTATGATTCGTCCTCAACAAAAGAAACAAAAAGAGCTTATCAAGTTCAGAAGCAATCTTCAAAAGGGAGATAAAGTAGTTACTATAGGGGGTGTTTATGGTGTAATATCTGAGGTGAAAGAGAAGTATGTTTTGGTAGAGGTAGATAGTAATGTTAAGTTAAGGTTAGATAAGTCTGCAATAGTTAAAGATATAGCAGATTTACCACCAACAAAATAATTTTTTGTCATGTTTAAAAATGGCAAAATGTTTTTTAATCTAGAAAGGGGCAGGCAATTATTACTTTTTTTGTTCTGTCTCTTTCTTGCATTTGTCATTTGGACAGTACATAAGCTTTCAGACCAATATAGCCACTCTTTCCAGTATAGAGTTTATGCCAATGTCTCTATAAAAGGGAGAGCTACAGACTCTGAATCTTTGACTAAGCTAATTGTTAGAGGTAGAGCAAGTGGTTTTTATATATTGAAACACCGCTTTTCTAAAGAGGGAGCAGAACTCTTTTTAGACCCCGAAGCTTCTTATTTTAAAGTAGCTAAAGGGGAAAAAGATCTATTTTATCTTCTTGTTTCAGATATTAAAGATGTTATTATTGAGTCTGTAGAAGATAAACTTAATGTAGATTATTTGAGCGTAGATACTCTTTTATTTAATTACCCTCAAGTTGGAGGTAAAGAGGTTCCCGTAGCTGTTAAAAGTAGAGCAACTTATAAAGAGCAATATATGCCTACCACAGGGTTTAGAGTTTCTCCGTCTACTATTATTATTTCTGGTGATGCAGATTTAATTAAAAGCATAGATTCTATATATACTACTAACATAAATGTCTATAATGCAGACTCTCCCATCTCTGGATTTATTAAATTAGAGAGCATTAAAGGAGTTGAGTTTTCAGACCAAGAGGTCTTTTACTCTCTTGAAGTTGAAAGGTATTTCGAAGAGATTAAAGAGGCAAAAGTTAATGTTATTAATGTACCAGATACAGTTGAAGTGACTGTTGTACCAAATAGGATATCACTAATATTAAGATCTTCAATGAGGAAAGCCGAATTTTTAATGGATAACAACCTTTCTGTAGTGATAGATTTTAATTCGCTTAGTGGTTCAAAAGATACATTAGTAGTTGCTCATCCGCAATTTCTTCCTCAAGGGGTCATCAATTATAGAACAGATCCTCCATATATTCATTGCACTGTTTCATTAAAAAATAAAAATAAGGAGTTTAAATAATGGCTGTTTGTCTTGTTTGTACTGGTGGTATAGGCAGTGGTAAATCCTATTCTGTACGTCTTTTCAATAAACTAGGTGTTCCAAGTTATATTGCAGATGTTAGAGCTAAAGAGCTCTATGACTCAGATAAAGTCTTGATAAAGAAATTAGTAGATTTGCTAGGAGGAGATATTATAAGTGGTGGGGTGTTAAGAAAAGATATAATGGCGGCAAAGATTTTCCCTAACCCCTCTTTGCTCTCAAAGGTTAACAATATAGTGCACCCTAGAGTTTTAGAAGATTTTAATTTATGGAAGTCTAAAAAAGAGCAGCAGGGGCACAAGGTTGTGCTGTTAGAAACTGCAATCTATTTTGAAACGCCCATTTTTCACTCGGCAGAAAATAAAGTAATAGTTGTTACAGCCCCTTATGATATAAGAATTGAGAGAGTTATGAAACGTGATAATATCTCTGAAGAGCAGGTGAAGGAGCGCATAGCAAGGCAATATTCAGAGCAAGAGAGGTTGAAGAGAGCCGATTTTATTATCTTTGCAGACGGGAAAAGAGCAGTGTTGCCTCAAATTCTCAATATTTTAGACGCAGTTAATTATTTTGATTAAGGAGAGTAGAAATTATGGGCTATGGTAAGTGGATAAGTGGTGCTTTGGGTTGGGCTGTAGGAGGCCCTATAGGAGCAATCTTTGGTTTTGCATTAGGCTCTTTTTTAGAGAAAGAGAGTTCAGGTGACAAGAGCACTTATTCAACTAGGAGTAGGTTTTCACAAACAGAAGAGAGGAATAGCTTTTTGATTAGTCTTTTGGTTCTCTCTTCGGCTGTTATGAGGGCAGATGGAAAGGTTATGAAGAGCGAATTGGCCTATGTACAAGAGTTTTTAAAAAAGAACTTTGGCCCCGATGCAGCTCTTGAGTCTACAAAATACCTCAAAGATTTATTGAAAAAAGAGGTAGATATTCAGAATGTAGGGATTCAGGTTCGTAGATATATGAGATACGAAGCTAGAGTTCAGTTGCTACATTACCTTACCGGTATTGCTAGAGCAGATGGTTCAGTTACTTATGCTGAATTGCTTATACTTAGAGAGATTGCATTGGCATTAGCAATTCCAGCGAATGAAAGTAATTCTATTTTTGCAATGTTCGATAACGGTATTGAGTCTGCATATCAAATATTAGAGGTGTCACCTGAAGCAACAGATAGTCAGGTGAAAAAAGCATATAAGTATTTAGCAATAAAGCACCATCCAGATAAAGTTTCACATTTAGGTGCCGATGTTCAGAAATCTGCAGAAGAGAGATTTAAAAAAATCTCTGAAGCTTATGAAAAGATTAAAAACGAAAGAAGAATATAATTAGTTGATTAAAAATTAGTATGAGTAAGACAAATTTACAAAAAATTTTATCTATAGCTGGAGAGCCAGGTCTATTTAAGTTTGTAGCACAAGCTAACAAAGGAGTTGTAGTAGAATCGTTATCTACTAGCAAAAGAAGTATGCATGGAATGAGTGCTAGACTTACCTCTCTTTCAGATATTTCTATCTATACAGAAGATGACGAACTTCCTCTGCTTAAAGTTTTGGAGAGTATGAAAGAGCATCTTGGAGAGAGCGAAGCTCCTAGTCCTAAGTCTAAGCCAGAAGAGCTTAAAGAGTTTTTTGCTGCTGTTATTCCAGGCTATGATAGAGATCGTTTCTACGTTTCTCATATGAAAAAAATTGTAGATTGGTACAACAATCTTAAGCAGTATGCCTCTTTAGATTTTGAAGTTGCAGAAGATAATGAAGAAGTGCAAAATAAGGAAAAGGTTGAACCAACTAGTAACTGATGGTAAAGGCAGTTCAACTAATAACCCTAGGGTGCTCAAAAAATAGAGTAGATTCAGAACATCTTTTAAAGCAGATTTTTAATACAGGAATTAAAATTATACCAGAGAGTGAAGATTTATCTAGCTCAAAACCAGATGCTATAATTTTAAACACTTGTGGTTTTATAAAAGATGCAAAAGAGGAGTCTATAGAAGCTATTTTACAGGCAGTTGAGGCCAAGAGGCTTGGCTATACTAAAAAGGTGTTTGTTTTTGGTTGTCTATCTCAGAGATACAGAGATGAGCTAATAAAGGAGATTCCAGAAGTAGATGGCTTTTTTGGTGTTTTTGATGTTAAAACTGTTTTAAAGGCAATTGACCGTGATTGGGATGTTTCACTAAACAGTAGTAGATATCTTACAACTCCTTCTCATTATGCCTATCTTAAAATTTCTGAAGGTTGTGATAGAGTCTGTTCTTACTGCGCTATTCCTTTAATTAGGAAAAATCATATCTCTTTGCCTGTTGAAGAGTTATTAGACGAGGCAAAATTTCTTGCTCTAAATGGGGTGAAGGAGCTTATTGTAATTGCTCAAGATACAACATATTATGGGTTAGATCTTTATAGAGAGCGTAAACTAGCTTCTTTGTTAGAGCAGTTGTGTGATGTGCCTGGAATTGAATGGGTGAGACTGCTATACTCTTATCCAGACTCCTTTCCAGATAGAGTTTTAGATGTAATGGCTTCTAATCCAAAGATGTGTAAATACTTAGATATACCTCTACAGCATATAAATGACAAAGTGCTTTCAAATATGAGAAGAGGTATAAATAGTTATACTACAAGAAAGTTGGTAGAAAAATTTAGGGAAAAAGTACCTGGTATTGTTTTACGTACAACTATGATGGTTGGTCATCCTGGTGAGAGTAAATCTGCTTTTAATGAGCTGTGTAATTTTATAAGGGAAGCTAAATTTGAGAGGTTAGGAGCTTTTACCTACTCACAAGAAGAGGGAACATGGGGGGCAAGTAACTTAAAAGACTCTATTTCAGAGAGAGTCAAAGAAGAGAGATACCAAGAGTTAATGGAAATTCAATCTGCTATCTCTTATAATTATAATTTATCTAGAAGAGGAGAGAGAGAGAGAGTATTAATTGACTCATTTTCAGATGGAGTTTATATTGGTAGAAGTATGAGTGAGAGTCCGGAGGTAGATGGAGAGATACTTATTGGATCTCATAGTTTACCTAAAGAGAATGTATCTAAAAATATTATTGGTACATTTGTAAATGTGCAAATAGAAAATGCCGATGAGTACGATCTTTCGGCTCTGTTTATTTAATAAATTTATTTTTTAATATTTAGAATTATGAAATTACTCGAGGGAAAGGTTGCTTTAATAACAGGTGCAGCCAGAGGAATAGGTAAAGCAATAGCTGAAAAATATGCAGAACAGGGTGCTAACATAGCATTTACAGATTTAGTAATTGACCAAGATGCTCTTCAAACTAAAAAAGAGCTTGAGGCATATGGAGTAAAAGTTATGGCAATTTCTTCTAATGCAGCATCTTTTGAAGAGGCTCACAATGCAGTAGAAGAGGTTGTAAAAGAGTTTGGTAAATTAGATATTTTAGTTAATAATGCTGGTATTACTAAAGATGGTCTTATTATGAGAATGTCTGAACAGCAATGGGATATGGTTATTAATATTAACTTAAAGAGTGCTTTTAACTATGTTCATGCCGTTACTCCTGTTATGATGCGCCAAAGAAGTGGTGCTATTATAAATATGAGTTCTGTTGTTGGGGTTGGAGGAAATGCTGGGCAAGCCAACTATTCTGCATCTAAAGCTGGCATGATAGGGCTTACAAAATCTATTGCTCAAGAACTTGGTTCGAGAGGTATTAGATCTAATGCTGTTGCTCCAGGATTTATAATTACAGAGATGACAGGCAAACTTTCAGATGAGGTAAGAAAGCAGTGGGCAGAAAAAATTCCACTAAGAAGAGGTGGTACACCAGAAGATGTTGCTAATGTTTGCCTATTTTTAGCGTCGGACCTATCTTCATATGTTACAGGTCAGGTTATTTCAACTTGTGGCGGTATGAAGATGTAAATAATATTATACAATGAGAGATAGATTACATTTAGTTAGAGCTATCTTTTTGCTAGTAATGATAATGTCGGTCTATTCTTGCGGGCCAGTTGTCACTTTTTTTAATATTGAGAGTAGATTACCCGCAAAATACCCGATAGCCTTAGAAAACAAGTCGATAGCGTTATTTGTTTCTGTAGACAGTTCTATGAATAGGGGTAACTTTTTGTCTTTGAATGACTCTTTACATATGATTTCTGTTGCTACAGGCATTGCTAAAGAGTTTGAAAACCAACTTGCCTTAGAAGAGGGGGCTGTATTTGTGTTCAATCATTACCCAGGTAATGAAAGGGTTTATGGTATGGAGTATATACATGACCTCTCCTTTACCTCTAATTCAGACATTATAGTTATTCTAGATTCACTTAGAATAGGCTCTCCTAAGCTATTAGAAAATATGGCTTCTTCTCGTGAGGCTTATAAGAGTAGTTATGTTTATGCTCCAATATTTTCAGAGATTAAAGTTTATAACGGAATGTCTACTGAGTTACTTACTCATATTAGGCAAATAGATACTGTCTATTGGGAGTTGCTCTCTAGGAGTGATGTCTCTGAGAGGGCTATGGTGCATAGGGTAAATAGTTCTGTAGATGCTATTGCTCAAAACGTTGGCCAAGAGATGGTAAATAAGATGTTTCCCTCTTGGGTAGAGCAGCAACGTAATCTTTTTAGATATTCTAATAGAGAGTGGTCTATGGCACACACCTATGCAACTCAGTTTAAGTGGGAAGAGGCAATGCAAATTTGGTTAAAAGAGACATCTGGCAGTAACAATGTAAAAGTTGCTGCCGCTGCATTTAATATGGCGGTTGCTTGCGAACTTACAGATAGACTAGATCTTGCCTTAGAGTGGATAGAAGTTGCTCAAAAGAGCTACCCCCAGCTCCCAAGAGTAGTTAGTTATAAACAGTTTTTGACTGAAAAATTTGAAAGCGAGTAAATCAAATCCTGAAACTCTTAGACAAAAAAGAGAGGCTGCAACTAGAAAGCATCGTAAAACAATTCTTTTTAACGATAAAGAGTTGGAGGCTTTAAATCTCTATTGTAAAAAGTATAAAGTTAAGTCAAAATCTAAATTCTGTAGAGAGGCTATAATTTCTACAATATTAAGACAGCTAGAAGAAGACCATCCTACACTTTTTTAATATCAAGTGTGGTTATTTGCTGAACAGAGCAAACTTTAGTCTAAATCTATGGGGAGTGTGGTGGGTTTGATAGTTTAAATAAAAAAAAGGTGAGTCTGTAAGCCGGATTCTGTTCTCTTTTTAAAGAGCTTCTGCCATCTATCTGATGCAGCCTACCCCCCGGCGTTGGGCGAGCAGCCCTCAATTGCCGGTGTATGTGGCCTTGCAGGAGACTGCTCGTACCCTCATGGTGTTGCCACAATGAGTCGTGGGCTCTTACCCCGCGTTTTCACCCTTACCTCTATAAAGAGGCGGTTGTTTTCTGTTACGAGTTACCTAAGGTTACCCCCAGCTGTGCTTTCCACAGAGTCTTGCTCTATCCTGTCCGGACTTTCCTCCCCCAAGAAATTGGAGGCGGCAGAACGACTCACCTTAATTACAAAGATAAGAAAAGAAACTATAGATTTATTTTATATCTTTGCAACGCATTAACAAAATGCTTGGGGGTGCCCTTTTGGGCTGAGATTACACCCTTTTCACCTGATCGAGATAATGCTCGCGAAGGGAAAGCCTGTCTCACTTTTGTGCCCCCCTGCAGTAAAATAATTTTTTATGAAACAATTTACTTTATTTTGCGGGGTTTTTTTAATCTTCTTTTCGATCCCTTTTACAAGTTTGTATTCGCAAACAGAAAAAAACAGTAGTAACAAATTAGACAGCGTTGTGGTAGAGGCATACCGGGCAGGTAAAAACACTCCTGTTACACACTCGGCAATTAACCTTAAAGAGCTTAAAAAGAGCTCTCCTACGCACTCTGTTCCAATGATTCTCTCTATGATGCCTTCTGTGGTCTCTTCTACCGAGGGGGGTAATGGATTGGGTTACTCTTCTTTAAGAATTAGGGGTAGCGAGGCAACTAGAATTAATGTTACTTTAAATGGAGTGGCTCTTAACGATGGAGAGTCACAGCAGGTGTTTTGGGTTAATATACCTGCTTTTCAAAGCTTTTTACAAGATATACAAGTCACACGAGGGGTTGGCACCTCTGTAAATGGTGCAGGCGCTTTTGGTGCTAGCATTAATATGAGAACCCTGTTTACTCCTCCAGAAGCTTATGGAATGGCAGAATTTGGTGTGGGTAGTTATAATACTATGTTAACTACTGTTGGAGCAGGTTCAGGAAGAATGAATAATGGGCTCTCTGTAGATGTTAGGTTTTCACATAATAGTGGAGATGGATATATAAGGAATGCTAAGACAGATCTTAAATCGCTCTATGCTTCTGTAGGTTGGTATAATGGAAATAATGCATTAAGGCTTAACTATATTATGGGAGACCAAACCTCTGGTATTACTTGGGAGGGCATCTCACGTGAACAAGCAAATAAAGACCGCCGTTTTAATCCAGCAGGTATGTGGATAGATGCTGCGGGTAATGTGAGATATTATCATAATGAGATAGATAGCTACAGCCAACATCATATTCAGGCACACTATACTCATAGTTTTTCCCCATCGCTACTTTTAAGTTCTACTTTACACTTTACTAAAGGAGATGGTTATTACGAGAACTATAAAGCAGATAAAGAATTCTCTTCTTATGGCCTTTCTAACCAAGTTATTGAAGGTGAGGTTTATAAAAAGTCTGATGTAATTATAAGACAGGGTCTAGATAATAATTTTATTGCTCTAAATACAAGTTTAACATATACGGGTAATTTTATAAAGAGCACAACAGGAGCCTCTTACTCTTATTACGATGGAGATCACATAGGTAAAATGTTATGGAGCATGTATAATAGTAATATTTCTGATAATTACCAGTGGTATGATAACTATGGCTTTAAATCTGATTTTTCTGCTTTTACTAAGGCCGAGGTAGGTATTGGAGAGAAGTTAATTCTTTTTGCAGACCTACAATACCGCAGAGTAGACTACACACTACGCGGAGACGACAAAGATTTTGTCTCTCTAGATTGGAGCGATACATATAATTTTTTTAATCCAAAAGGGGGCTTCACCTTAAATCTCAATAATAAGAGTCAGCTTTATGCTTCGGTGGCAGTTGGCAGGAAAGAGCCAGGACGTTCAGATATTAAGGAGTCTATTAAAGCAGGTAGAGCTAGTGATATTTTGCCAGAAAGAGTGATAGATTATGAAGCGGGTTACAAGTTTAGCTCTGCTAAATTCTCTATGGGTGCCAATCTCTATTTTATGGAGTATAAAGATCAACTTGTTCCAACTGGTAGAATTAGTGAAACAGGGTATGTAATTAAAGAAAATGTAGATAAATCCTATAGGCGTGGTGTAGAGCTTACTGCAGCTTGGAAGCCAGTTAGTTTTATGGCTCTTAATGGGAATTTATCATTAAGTACAAATAAGATTAAAGACTATACTCAATATTTTGATCTGTTTGATATGGATTGGAATCTAGTGGGGCAGAATAGACTGGATCTTGAAGAGACAGATATAGCTTTCTCTCCTTCAGTAGTTGGCATGGCTGCTATCTCTCTCTATTCAAAATGTGGCTCTTCGCTCTCTTTAATGGGTAAATATGTGGGTAAACAGTTTTTAGATAATACTTCAAATGATAATAATGCTATTCCTTCTTATTTTGTGACAACTTTGACTGCTTCTAAAAGTTTTGAGATTAAAAGTGGTAGATTTATGGATCTCTCATTTTATATAGATAATTTATTTAATAATATGTATTTTTCAAATGGTTGGATCTATAAAGCACAGTTTATTGATGGTTCTAATTATTTAGAAGAGGGAATTTATCCACAAGCAGGGATTAATTTTACTGCAAAAGTCTCTTTTAGGTTTTAGTTAAAAGGATATTGTTATGAATTATGTCGAGATTTTTGGAGCATTGAGTGGCTTTTTATATGTTGTTTTAGAGATAAAACAGAATAAATATATGTGGATTGTTGGGGGAATCTCGGCATTAGTTTATACTATTATTTTTTTGAATTCTGCTCTTTTTGCCTCTATGGGATTGCAAATATGGTATGTTGGAGCTAGCCTATATGGTTGGATAATGTGGAGAAGACAAAGTAAAAGTGTTGGATCAGAGGAGCCTATGACAATGAGGCTAAGTAAAAGAAAAGCTATCTACTCTAGTATAGTAGCTCTTTTTAGTTTTTTTATTCTATGGTATATATTGGCTGAGTTTTCTTCTGACCCTATGCCCTTGCTAGATGCATTTATAGCTTCTATAAGTATGCTTGCTACATATTGGGTTGCCAATAGATTTATTGAGCACTGGATATTGTGGATTGTTGTAGATATTCTTGCAGTTTATATGTATCTCTCACAAGGCCTATATGCAACTGTTCTCCTATATATGGCATATACAGTTTCGGCAGTAGTTGGTCTTTATCATTGGCGAAAATATAAAGAGGTTTTGGATTAGCCTTAAAAATTCCTAATTTTGCTCGTCTTTAAAAAAATGAAATATGCGTCTAATTGCAGATAGTGGATCTACTAAAGTAGATTGGAGAGCTGTTCATAATGATGGTTCTATACAAAAGATAACTACAGCGGGAATTAATCCTTTCTTTCAGACAGAGGAGCAGATAGTTTCTGAACTACAAGAGAATCTAGTACCAGATATAGGTGTCTCTGTTAAGGAGATCCATTTTTATGGTGCTGGAGTCTCTACTCCAGATCAGATTAAAACTCTTCAGAACTGTTTTAAGCAAATTTTCCCCAATGCAATTACAAATGCATATACAGATCTTTTGGCAGCAGCAAGAGCCTTGTGTGGAGATAAGCCCGGAATAGCTGGCATATTGGGAACTGGGGCAAATTCATGTTTCTACGATGGGAAAGAGATTGTAGACAATGTTCCAGCGTGTGGTTTTATTTTAGGAGATGAGGGAAGTGGAGCTGTCTTGGGCAGAAAACTTATTTCAGATTACTTTAAAAGGCAGTTACCTGCAGATTTAAACGCCCTTCTTGTAGAGAAGTACAATCTTACGTATGGGGGTGTGGTTGCAAAAGTATATAAAGAGCCATTTCCAAATAGATATCTTGCTACATTTTCGCTTTTTCTTAATGAAAATAAGAAACACCCATATATAGCTAATTTACTCCGCAGTAGCTTTAAGGAGTTTTTTACTAGAAATATTATGCATTATAATTATAAAGAGTACTCTGTTAACATAGTTGGGTCTGTTGCTTTTTACTACAAAGATATTATTACAGAAGTTGCAAATGAATTAGGAGTTGAAATAGGAACTATAATTAAATCTCCTATAGATGGCCTTGCAGAGTACCATAAGTCTATTTAAAAATATAAGTTATGATAACAATTACAGAACAAACCTCAAAATATAGCGATCTAGACAAGATGTCTACAAAAGAGCTTCTTGTGAATATGAACAAAGAAGACAAAACAGTTCCTATTGCGGTAGAGAAGTGTATTCCCAATATTGAAAAATTAGTTGATAAAATTGTAGAGAGATTGGAAAGGGGAGGGCGCATATTTTATCTTGGAGCAGGAACAAGTGGCAGACTGGGCATTTTAGATGCTTCTGAAATTCCACCTACCTTTGGAGCTCCACGAGATCTTGTGATAGGTCTTATTGCTGGTGGAGATTCTGCCATAAGAGTAGCAGTAGAAGCAGCAGAAGATGATTGGGAAGGTGGTTGGAGCGATTTGCAGCAATATGGTGTAAGTAAAGACGATGTAGTTATAGGAATAGCTGCTTCTGGCACTACTCCATACGTTATTGGAGCTGTTAAGGAGGCTCGTTCAATAGGAGTTTTAACTGGATGTGTTACTTGTAACCCAGATAGCCCTCTTTCTAAAGAGGTTGAGTTCCCAATAGAAGCTGTTGTAGGGCCAGAATTTGTTACTGGAAGTACTAGAATGAAAGCTGGTACAGCACAAAAGCTTGTCTTAAATATGATTACTACTACTACCATGATTAAGTTGGGCCGAGTTAAAGGCAATAAAATGGTAGATATGCAGCTTACAAATTTAAAGCTGGTAGATAGAGGTACTAGAATGATAATGGAAGATTCTGGGATTACAGATTATGAAAAAGCTAAAGAGCTACTTCTTACTCACGGTTCTGTAAGAAAAGCTGTAGAGTACTATAAAAATAATAAATAATCTATTAATTGTAAGTGCCTAATGATAAAGCATAACCTTCCATCTTCTCTACTATCAAATGCAGTAGAAGAATTGGCATCGTTACCTGGAATAGGTAAAAAAAGTGCACTAAGGTTTGCTTTACATTTACTTAGACAACCCAAAGAGAATGTAAAAAGATTTGGGAATTCTATTATAAAGATGAGAGAAGAGATTCAATTTTGTTCTCTCTGTAATATGATTTCAGATACTCCAATTTGCCATATTTGTTCAGATAAACGCAGAGATAATTCTCTAATATGTGTAGTTGAGAGTATACGAGATGTAATTAGCATTGAAAATACTGGAGAATTTAATGGATTATACCATGTACTTGGTGGAATTATCTCTCCTATGGATGCAGTCTCTCCATCTGATCTTACTATAGACTCTCTGGTTAAGAGGGTTGCAGAAGGTGATGTGAAAGAGCTGTTTTTAGCTTTGAGCACAACCATGGAAGGTGAAACCACCTCGTTTTACATATATAAAAAAATTAGCTCCTATCCTCTTAAGGTTAGTACAATTGCAAGAGGCGTAGGTTTTGGAGACGAACTAGAGTATACAGACGAGGTAACTCTAGGGCGTTCAATTATGAATAGACAACCATTTATCCCTATAAATTAACAATTTAAATCATGCATGAATTCCCTTTATCGTGGCTTTTAATAGCCTTTACTCTTTACACCTGTTTGTTATTTTTTGTTTCGTGGCTTACCTCTAGAAAGGCAGACTCTGGCTCCTACTTTTTAGGGAATAAAAAATCTCCATGGTACATTGTAGCATATGGTATGGTAGGTACTTCAATATCTGGAGTTACATTTATTTCTGTACCTGGAAATGTTCTTAATCAGAATTTTTATTATATGCCTCTTGTATTGGGCTTTGTTTTGGGTTATATTGTTATAGCTCAAGTTCTTATACCCCTCTACTATAGAATGAACCTAACTTCTATATATACCTATTTAGAGCATAGGTTCGGCTTTTTTACGTACAAAACAGGGGCAACAGTTTTTATGGTATCTAGAATTTTAGGTGCTGCAGTAAGGATTTTTGTTGTTGTTTTAGTTTTACATACTTTTTTACCAGAAGGTACGGTTCCTTTTTGGGTGGTATCACTAATATTTATGTTATTGATTTTCCTCTATACTTTTAAGGGGGGGGTAAAAACAATTATATGGACAGATGTACTTCAAACAACTTTTATGTTGTTGGCTGTGGGTCTAACTATATATACTATAGCAAATCAGATGGAGTGGAGTGCTGGAGAGATGTTAGCAGAAGTAAATAAATCTGTATTTTCAAGCTGGTTAGATTGGGATTGGGGTAGTAGTACAAACGCTATTAAGCAATTTATTGCGGGTATGTTTATTACTATTGTTATGACAGGGTTAGACCAAGAGATGATGCAGAAAAATCTCTCTTGTAAAAACATAGGCGAAGCTCAGAAAAATATCTATACTACAAGTATTACCATTGTTGTTGTAAACTACTTTTTCTTATTGCTAGGTGCTGTTTTAGCTATTTATGTAAGTGCTCAACTAGGAGGGATGGAAGGCATAGGTCTTGCCGATGCCGAAGGTGTTTTCACAAAGGCTCAAACAGATAAGCTTTTCCCTACTATTGCTAGTCAATATCTAGGGCTTGGTGTGGGGCTTTTCTTTATTATTGGTCTTATATCTGCATCATACCCTAGTGCAGGAGGGGCTCTTACGTCGCTAACAACATCTTTCTGCATAGACTTTGTTGGGTTTAACGATAGAGACGATCTCTCTGAAGCAAGAAAGAAAAGTATTCGTCAAAGAGCACATGGTGGCTTTGCAGTTCTCTTCTTTGTAATAATAGTTATACTAAATATTATTAATAACCAGACAGTGATAGATTTAGTATATCTATTGGCTGCCTATACATATGGTCCTTTACTCGGCTTTTTTGCTTTTGGTTTACTTACCAATTTAAAGGTTAAAGACAAATTTATCCCTTATGTAGCAATTGCTTCTCCAATATTGTGTTATATTTTAGACTTCCTTGGCAATAAATATCTAAACTTTGGTTTTGGCTTTAGTTTGCTAATTATAAATGGTATATTAACTTTCTTAGGGATGTATCTATTTAGAGAGAAAGGCAAATTTGTTAAGGATAAATTTTAACTTTACATTATTCACTTTATGAATTATGTCTATAAGAGTTTCTGTAATATCGTATCTTAATACAATACCTTTTGCATATGGATTGTTGAACCACTCCATAAATAGAGATATTGAGCTCAGGTATGCTACTCCTGCAGAGACTGCAAATGACCTTTTAGAAGGTAGAACAGATATAGGCATTATTCCCTCGGCAATTATTCCTTCACTTGGGAAAGAGAGTATTATAAGTGATTTTTGTATTGGAGCCACGGGCAATGTTGCAAGTGTGCTTTTATGTAGTGGAGTACCAGTAGAGCAGATAAAAAGAGTCTATTTAGATAGTGAGTCTAAGACTTCTGTTTTATTATCTAGAATTCTTTTTAGAAATCATTGGAAGATAGATATTCAATATGCTAGTTTTGAGCAGAGTAGTCAAGAGATTGACTATTCTGCTTCATATATTCTTATTGGAGATAAGGCATTAAGAAACAGAGTAAAATTCAACTATGTTTATGATCTTGCTCAAGAGTGGGTAAATTATAAAAACCTCCCTTTTGTATTTGCCTGCTGGGCATCTAATAGAAAGCTAGATAAGGAGTTTCTATACAACTTTAATGATGCATTAAGGTTTGGAGTAGATAATATTGAAGCTGCTGTAAATACTATTCCTCATGAATTTGGGAATGACTATTCTTACAACTATTTAGTAAATAATATCTCTTACAACTTAACTCCTCAAAAAAGAGATGGCCTTTCTGAGTTTTGGAGTTTAGCATTAGAGGAACTTAAGTCTAAAGTCCGGTGGTTCGGCTAATTTTTCTCCGAAAGGAGATCCGCAGAAAAGTACTTACCAACAAAACGGATAGAATTATGCTCGAAATATTTTATAAAGATAAAGGACAATTAACAGTAACTTCAGAGATAGAAGCTCTTGAGACACTAGGGTACGACGATGTGCTTTGGATAGATTTAACTTCTCCTACAGGCGAAGAGAAAAGAGCTACAGAGGAGTTTTTAGATACTACTCTTCAAAGTAGAGCTCAAGCAGAAGAGATTGAGAGTTCTTCTAGATATTCTGAGTCTGAAACTGCTATTTTTATTAATACAGATTTTCTTATACCTGGTCCAGACGATTATTTAATGGAGGCGGTCTCTTTTATTTTGTGTGAAGGGATAATTGTCTCTATTAGACATGTGCCTCTTAAGAGTTTAACAGATATCCAGAGACGTCTTTTGGTGAACTATAGAACAATGCCCACTGGCTATCATATTCTGGTTAGAATTTTAGAAAATAGAGTGGATTTAGATGCAGATATGATAGAGCTTATGTCTAAAGAGATTGCTATGTTTAGTAAAAGAGTGGGGCATGGTGGGCAAATGGGAGAAGATTTTATACTAGACATTAATCAACTACAAGAGAACACTATGGTAGTAAGAGAAAATATTGTAGATAAGCAAAGAATGGTCTCTAATGTTCTCAAAAGTGATAAATTCCCACGTGATGTATATAATAAATTAGATGTTTTAGTTAGAGATATTAACTCTCTTATTAAGCATGTAAATTTTAGTTTTGAAAGACTGGAGTATTTACAAAACACTGTTCTAGGTCTTATTAATTTAGAGCAGAATAGAATAATGAAAATATTTACGTTTGTCTCTCTACTTTTTATGCCTCCAACTGTAATTACAGGTATATATGGAATGAATGTAAACCTCCCTATTATGGGAGGTATGGTAGATTTTGCCATTATAATGGTTATAATGATGTTCTCTGTTATTACTGTTACTATTCTTTTCCGCCGTAAAAGAATGCTTTAGTCTTTTTTTACAATAAATCTATTGTAAAGAGCAAGTGAAATCATACTTGCAACTCCAATTCCTGCAAAAATAAGCCACATTGTTTTAGGCTGGTTTAAGTTATCTACATATTTAACGTAGAGAGCAGATCCTAAGAAGCCACCTATGCTACTTCCTATAACTCCATATAAAAATGAGTAACCTAAGTAGAGTGCTTTTTTATCTGGTGGTGCAATTATGCCTATATATGAGATAAACTTTGGATGAGTTGTCATCTCTCCAAGGGTAAATACCATAATTCCAGTTATGAAAATCCAAGGTGTAGAAGAAATAGCAAGGATTCCTATACCTAATGTTCCTAGGCCCATTCCAGTAATCATGGTAGGTAGTGCAGGGGCTTTTTTAACTAAGTTAGAGACTATTAGTTGTAGAAGTATAATAACTCCAGCATTAATAACTGTCACATGTTCTACATCGAACTCCCACTGCGGGTTATTTACAAAAATAGATAAGAATGAATTTACAGACTCGTTCACAACAGTCATGTCTATGTAGTCATTTACATACCATAAAACTGTGCCAAACATCTGAAAATAGAGAATCCAAAATGCTGAGTAGAGAAAAATCATTAAAATAAAACGCCAATCTTTTAGCACAAGTACCATCTCTTTGAACACTTGTCCTAAGCTTTTATTGCTTTTTTCTCTCTTAGGTTCTTTGTAGATAAATAGATTAATAATTAATAGTAAAACACCAACAATAGCTGCCATGTAGAAAATGTAGCTATATGAATAACTTTTAAGAATTGGCACTAGAATAAGTGGAAAGAGGAAAGCTCCTAAATTTATAGACCAATAGAATATACCAAACCCTAAACCCGAGTTATCTTCATTTGTGCTTTTTGCAATTGTACCTGAGATAACTGGTTTGAAAAATCCAGCACCTAGAGCCATAATTATTAGTGAGCCAAAAACTAAAGCGTAGCTATTTGAGATACCTGTTAAAAAATATCCTGCTATCATACATATAAAAGCAAACGTGAGTACTTTTTTATAGCCATATCTATCTGCAATTGCCCCAGAGATAATTGGTAGAAAATAGAGTAAAGGGGGTATTGTGCCTAAGATGGCTCCTGTTTGCTCTTTACTGAAACCTAGCCCTCCGCTATCTACGCCAAGAATTAAAAACACCGAAAGTATAGACATTACACTGTAGTAGGAGCCTCTCTCTAAAAACTCCATAGTAATTACTGTCCAAAAAGTTTTAGGGAAAGATTTTATTCCACTTTTTTTATTCTCCATCTTAAATTAAGTCTAAATTAAGTTAATATCTCTTTTTAGGAAGTTCAAAGATAATTGGAATTTAAATAAATACAATTCCAAAAGAGATATTTTTTTTGTGAGATTGTAAAAAAAACACTACTTTTGGGCTCCCATTTTAGGGCTTATATATAATGTCTAACTACTAGTTAATTACGAATTTAGAAAAATGACAAAAGAAAACAAAACGGAGCTCGAACAAGAAGAGCAAAATGAAATCGTCAAAAAGATTGATGAAAGATTAGAATCATTCATTGAAGATGATGGTACACCTGCAGAAGGTTATACCAAGAAAAAAGTAAGTAATGTTTCCGTTCCATCAGATAAATTTGATTGGGATTCGTTTGAAACAGATTATGTGTACGAATCGGAAAAACAAGTAATTGAAGATCTTTACAGCGAAACTCTCTCTACAGTTATTGAGAATGAGGTTGTAGATGGTACAGTTACTGGTCTTAGTAAAAGAGAAGTTATTGTAAATATTGGTTACAAAAGCGAGGGTGTAATAAGTATTAACGAATTTCGTTATAACCCCGAGCTTGCTGTAGGCGATGTAGTTGAAGTTTATGTAGAGAATGCCGAGGACAGAAGAGGTCAACTCATTCTTTCACACAAAAAAGCAAGATCGCTTCGTTCTTGGGACAGAGTGAACGAGGCTTTTGACAAAGACGAGATTGTTAAAGGTTATATCAAGTGTAGAACTAAAGGAGGTATGATAGTAGATGTGTTTGGCATTGAAGCTTTCCTACCTGGCTCTCAGATTGATGTTAAACCTATCCGTGATTACGATATTTATGTTAACAAAACAATGGAGTTCAAGGTTGTTAAGATAAATCAGGAATTCCGTAATGTTGTTGTCTCTCATAAAGCACTTATAGAGGCTGAGTTAGAGGCACAAAAAGCAGATATTATTAGTAAATTAGAGAAGGGGCAAATATTAGAGGGTACTGTCAAAAATATTACCTCTTATGGTGTATTTGTAGACCTTGGTGGAGTAGATGGTTTAATTCATATTACAGACCTTTCTTGGGGTAGAATTAATCATCCAGAAGAGGTTGTACAATTAGACCAGAAGATAAATGTTGTGATTCTAGACTTTGACGATACTAAAAAACGTATTGCTCTAGGTCTTAAGCAGCTTAGTGCCCATCCTTGGGATTCTCTAGATACTAACCTTCAAGTAGGAGACCAGGTTAAAGGTAAGGTTGTTGTAATTGCAGATTACGGTGCATTTATTGAAATTCAACCGGGTGTTGAAGGGCTTATTCACGTTTCAGAAATGTCTTGGTCTTTGCATTTACGTAGTGCACAAGATTTCTTGAAAGTAGGAGACGAGGTAGATGCTGTTATTCTTACTTTAGATAGAGAAGAGAGAAAAATGTCACTTGGTATTAAGCAACTTAAGAGTGACCCTTGGACAGATATTAATGAAAAATACCCTGTTGGAACAAAATGTACAGCCACTGTTAGAAACTTTACCAACTTTGGAGTTTTTGTAGAGTTAGAAGAGGGAGTAGATGGTCTAGTTCATATTAGCGATCTCTCTTGGACTAAGAAAATTAAACATCCATCTGAATTTACTTCTGTTGGTGATCAATTAGAAGTTGTTGTACTTGAGGTAGATCAGGAGAACCGTCGTTTAAGTCTTGGTCACAAACAACTAGAAGAAAACCCTTGGGATGTATTTGAGACTATTTTCTCTAGTAACTCTGTACATGAAGGTACTATTACCAACATTGTAGAAAAAGGTGCAACAGTATCTCTTCCATATGGTTTAGAAGGTTATGTTAGCAATAAAAACCTTGTAAAAGAAGATGGTACTCAAGCTAAACTAGAAGAGAAGTTAGAATTTAAGGTTATTGAATTCAACAAAATTACCAAGAGAATTGTTTTATCACATACCAAGCTCTTTGAAGAACCGAAAAAAGAGGAGCCTAAAGAGAAAGGTTCACGTCAAGGTGACTCTACTCAAAAGGCTGTAAAGAAACTCAAGGCAAATCTAGAGAAAACTACTTTAGGTGATATAAGTGAGTTAGCTGCTCTTAAGAGCGAAATGGAAAACAATGAAACAGAGAAATAGTTTTTAATGAAGTTTTCGTTCACATCATTGGGTTGTGCTTCGGCTTTACCCACAGTGAATAGATTTCCAAGCGCTCATGTTCTTAATGTACATGAGCGTTTGTTTTTAATTGACTGCGGGGAGGGGTGTCAGATTCAACTTAGAAGGTATGGGTTTTCTTTTTTGAAAATCTCTGAGATATTTATTTCTCATATACATGGAGATCATATTTTTGGGCTCTGTGGCTTACTATCTACTATGTCTATGATTGGTAGAACAGCTCCTCTTTTTATTTATGCACCAGCCTCTTTTTCTGAACTTCTTAGCTCTTTTATGAAGTTTTTTGGGAACTCTTTTCAATATGAGATTGTTCATGTTATTGTTTCGGGAGATGAGCCAGAGATAATTTTAGAGACAAAAAAAAGTGAGGTTTTATCTTTCCCACTCAATCATAGAGTAGATTGTTATGGATATCTGTTTAGAGAGAAAGAGCCTATGAGAAATGTCTATAAACATTTGATAGAGCCTAATAAGTTAACTCTTTACGAGATTGCTCGCCTAAAGGAGGGGCAAGATGTTGTAAGAGAGAGTGGCCAAGTTCTTATAAATAATGAGTTTTCATATAAACCATATGTACCCCGTTCTTTTGCTTACTGTAGCGATACAGCTCCTTTTAAAGCTCTCCCACTATTTGTTAAAGATGTAGACTTGCTTTACCACGAAGCTACTTTTGGATCAGATTTAGAAGCTATGGCTGCTAAGACCTTACACTCTACTGCCCAGCAAGCAGCTAATTGTGCCCTTGAAGCTTCGGCAAAAAAATTGTTGATTGGGCACTTCTCTTCTAGGTATAAAAGTGTAGATAAGTTATTAGATGAGGCTCGTGAGATTTTCCCAGAGTGTTATATTGCAAATGAGGGCACGGAGTTTGAAATACCTTTAGTTAAACTAAATAATAGATATAATTTTAATAAAATAGTATGAAAAAGATAATAATTGCACTTTTTGTTGTTACTATAACATTAATTCCCTCTCTCGTTTATTCACAACAAAATATAAAAGGAGAAGATCTGAATAAACATATTACAAAGTATGGACAGGTGCTTTTTTATCTGAACAATTACTATTTAGATACTCTTAATAATAGCGATATTACAGAAGAGGCTATTAAATCTCTTATATCTACTTTAGACCCACACTCCTCATATATTTCTGCAAAAGATGTTAAGGCAATGAATGAGCCTCTAGAGGGTAACTTCGATGGAGTTGGGATAGAGTTTGCTATAATAAGAGACACTTTGACTGTTGCCTCTCCAATTTCTGGAGGCCCATCTGAGAGAGTTGGAATAAGAGCAGGAGATAAAATAGTTGAGATTGATGGTGATACAGTTGCCTCTATTAATCTAACTAATGATATGGTGTTTAAGTATCTTAGAGGGCCTAAAGGCACTCATGTTAAACTTAATATTGTTAGAAGGGGGGTAGATGAGGTTTTGGAATTTAATGTTGTTAGAGATAAAATTCCTATTAATAGTGTAGATGCTGTATATGAGGCTGCCCCTGGTGTGGTATATGTAAAGTTAAGTAGGTTTGCTGCAAATTCTACTCATGAGATTATTACTTCAATATTAGATTTAGATATTGGTGCTATAGATGGTTTTATTCTTGATTTAAGAGGTAATTCGGGAGGGTATCTAGGCACAGCTATTGAAATTTCAAATTTTTTCTTGAATGCTGGACAAACAATTGTCTATACAGAGGGAATGAGAGTTCCTAAGATGGCAGAGAAAGCTAAGGGCACAGGTTTTTATAAGAAAGGTGCTTTAGCAGTTTTAGTAGATGAGCATTCAGCATCGGCAAGTGAGATAGTTGCTGGTGCAATTCAAGATTGGGATAGAGGTACTATTATTGGAAGAAAAACATTTGGTAAGGGGTTAGTGCAGCAGATGCTACCACTTAACGATGGGGCTCAATTGAGGCTTACTGTAGCTCGTTATCATACTCCTAGTGGTAGGGTAATACAAAGTCCTTACAAGGAGGGGGCATCAAATTCTTATTATAAGGCAATTATAGATAGGTATGAGAGGGGGGAGTCTTTTAATAGAGATAGCATTCATTTCCCAGACTCTTTAAAATATAAGACTTTAATTAAAGGCCGTACTGTCTATGGAGGAGGGGGAATTATGCCAGATATCTTTATTCCTGCCGATACTACATCTTATACAAAATATTATTCTCAATTAATTAGGAAAGGAATTGTATTAGATTTCATGAACGATTTTTCAGATAAAAATAGAAAGCAATTAGAGGCTAAGTATAGTTCTTTTAATAGTTTTGAAGCTAATTTTGAGATAGATTCATCTATGAAAGAGAGTCTTATTACTTTTGCAAAGAGTAGAGGGTTAGAACCAAATATTCAAGAGTATAATAAATCTGCTTCAGAGATAGAGACCTATATGAAGGCTTTGGCTGCTAGGTCTCTTTTTGGAACAACTGCCTATTTTCGCATAGTAAATAGAGGAAATGACAAGGAGTTTAAGAGGGCTCTAGAAGTTGTAACTGCTAATTTACTTTAATTTAGAGATAGCTGCTTGATATGCTCTAGCATTGCGATTGTGTTGAGCCAAAGTTATAGCAAAGTTATGAGAACCATCTAGCGAAGAGTCTGCACAAAAATAGAGGTAGCTATGTCTCTGGTAGTTTAGTACAGCATCAATCACAAATTCGTTAGTAAGTACAATAGGGCCGGGCGGAACTCCGGCTTTTTTATATGTGTTATAGGGCGATTCTATTTTGAGATGTTTATAAAGTATTCTTTTAATAGAGGGGTCGTTTAGAGCAAACTTTATTGTAGGATCGGCCTGTAATGGCATTCCCCGTTTTAACCTATTAATATAGACTCCTGCTATTTTTTTATGTTCGCTTTTTAAGTTGCTCTCTTGTGCAACTATAGATGCAAGAGTAGTTACTTGAATAGGAGTGAGGTTAAGTGCTTGAGCTTTAGCTTTTCTCTCTTGGTTCCAGAAGTTATGATACTCTTTATTAAGCCTAATTATTAAATCTTTAGGCTTTGTAGTCCAGTAAATTTGATAGGTATTAAGAATGAACATAGCTGGGAAGCTATATCTGTTAAAACCTAAGGAATCTATTAATGCTGAGTCTGTTAATGCTTTATATACATCTAGTGAGTCTGAAGAGATTTTCTCTGAAATTATTGACGATAACTTTTCGGGTGTTCTAATATTACCTGCTAAAACTAAGTTGTGAGGTTCTTGTAGCCCAAGAACAAACTGTCTTACAAGTTGTTTATTGTTTTTATTTGGTTCAATTTTGTACCGGCCTGGCTTTATTTTACCCTCTAATTTCCATATTTGCGAAGCTACTTTAAAGCTATAGCTGTTTTGAATTGCCGAGTTTGTTTTTAGTGTACTTAGCAGAGTATCTAATGAGGTGTTTTCATGAATATAAACTATAGTTTCAGATTTAGAGGAGTTTGCTTTGATTATTACAAACCAACAAAAAAGGCCCATTACAATAGAGACTAGTATAAATGTAAAAAGAGTGGTAGTAAGTAGTTTCTTCATTACTATCTAAGTTTAATTATATCACCTTGGCTAATTGTAGATTTTTTGTTCATGCTGTTTAACTTTAATAGTTTTTTTAGCCTAATTCCATATTTTTGAGAGATATTATACATTGTCTCACCCTTTTCTGCAATATGTTTAGGCAGCTCTCTATTACCTTGAGCCTTTTTCTTCTCTATATAAACAATGGTGTTTTCTGTTAAATCTCTATTTTTAGAAAGATCGTTAAATCTAAGGAGTTCACGTCTAAAAAGGCCAAACTCTTTTGCGATTGAAGAGTAGGTGTCATTTTTATTAGCTCTAATACAAGCTACTCCATTTTTAGTGTAGAGAGGCCTAGAGAGAGAGATTGAATATAAGTTGCTAGATTTCTCTGGTAATAATTCATTAAATTGAGTTATTTTATCTGGAGTAGTAGGAAGCCCTTGTGAAAGATTGTCGTACTTGAATAGAGAATACTTTTCAATGATTCTAATTAGGAGAGTTGCGTAATTTGGGTTTGTAGCATAACCAGCAGCTTTAAGACCATGTGCCCAACCTTTGTAATCTTTAATATCTAGGTTAAATAGGAATCTATATCTCTCTCTGTAGCGTATAAATTCTGAGTGGTCTTTATAGGATTCATTTGGGGAGTTGTATTTGCGAAAACATTCATTTTTTTTATCATCGTCGTGATAGATTGTAGCTCCTTTCCAACCGTGACACTTTATTCCAAAATGGTTATGTGCTTTCACAGCTAATCTAGATTTTCCGTTGCCAGATTCAAGAGAGCCTTGAGCAAGTATTATGCTTGCGGGAATACCATACTCATTCATTTGCCTAATGGCAATGTTTTTGTAGGTTAATATATATGCCTCTGTTGCATCTGTTTGTGCAAATAGGGTTGTGCAAATAAAAAAAAGAGTGGCAAGTGATACCAGAGTTTTTGGGTGAAATTTCATATATAAGATTACTCTATGCGCAAAATTACTAATTTTGTAACAATCTCAAATTAAAATGGAATGAAGAGAAAAAATATTAATATTGAATATAAAGAGTATTTAAACAAAGAGGAGCTGTCTAAAGAAGAGATTCTTCTATTGGAGAGGGCTGCCCAAGCAGCAGAAAGCGCATATGCACCCTATTCTAATTTTCATGTTGGGGCTGCACTACTTTTAAGTAATGGAGAGATTGTTGCAGCTAGTAATCAGGAGAATGCTGCATATCCTTCTGGGCTGTGTGCAGAGAGAGTAGCAGTTTTTTATGCCCATGCAAAATACCCTGCTGAATCTATACTCTCAATGGCTGTTACAGCAATGGTAGATGGAAAGTTATGCAAAACGCCAACCTACCCTTGTGGAGCTTGCAGGCAAGTATTGTCTGAGTCTGAAAAGAGAGCAGGTTCTCCAATCAAGATAATTATTGGTGGAGAGAAGGTTATACAAATTGTAGAGGGCATTAGCTCTCTTTTGCCTTTTGCTTTTGATAATGTTTCTAAATAGTTTTTTTCGCTCTTTAGAAATTTGTATTATCTTTGTGCTGGGGTAAGTCATATACGACCAGCTCCCACTGAACTCCCCCAGGGCCGGAAGGCAGCAAGGGTAGGTGGTTGTAGCGGTGCGATATATTAAGCTTACCCTTTTTTCTATTAAAAAAGTTCAAACATTATTAGCATGAAAATAGCAGTAGGGCTTTCGGGGGGCGTAGATTCTAGTGTTGCAGCCTGGTTGCTCAAAGAGCAGGGTCACGAGGTTATAGCTCTCTTTATGCAAAATTGGCACGATACAACAGGAACACTTTATGGCGATTGCCCTTGGAAAGACGATAAGGCAATTGCTCAAATGGTTGCAAAAAAACTTAATATCCCTTTTCATTTTGTAGATCTTAGCAAAGAGTATGGTAAGAGGGTAGTGGATTATATGTTTTCTGAGTATAAGTTGGGTAGAACTCCTAATCCCGATGTCTTATGTAATAGAGAGATAAAATTTGAGGCCTTTTTAACGAGAGCTTTAGAGCTTGGTGTAGATTGTGTTGCAACAGGGCATTACTCTAGAAAAGAGACAATAATTAAAAGTGATGGCCAAGAGGTTCATAGATTATTGGCAGGAGTAGACCCAAGTAAAGACCAAAGTTATTTTTTATGTCAACTTTCACAGGAGCAGCTTTCTAAAGCTATTTTCCCAATAGGGGGGCTTTTAAAATCTCAAGTAAGGGAGATAGCTGCTAAAGCAGAACTTCCATCGGCAAATAAAAAAGATTCACAAGGTATCTGCTTTGTTGGTAAGGTAGATCTACCTCTATTTCTACAGCAGAAACTTGAGGCTAAAGATGGTAATGTAGTAGAAGTTTTTAAAGAGTTCTACCAAGATAGTGATATATTCAATTATTGCGTAGAGGGTTACGATAATTTAGATAATCTATCTTTAATTTCTATGCCCTATAATTATAATGAAAGTTCTGGTACTATTATTGGTGCTCACACTGGGGCGCATTTCTATACAATAGGTCAAAGGAAAGGACTTAATATTGGAGGCCATGTAAATCCTCTCTTTATAATCTCTACCGATATTAATAGTAATACAATTTATGTGGGAGAAGGTCAAGACCATCCAGGGCTTTATAGAAAAGCTCTCTTTATTAGATCAAGTGAAATTCACTGGATACGTCCAGATCTCTCTATGCAAGTTGGCGAAGTTAGAGACTATTTAGTTAGAATAAGATATAGACAACCTCTGCAAGAAGCGAAAATATTCTGCAAAAAGGAGGGACTCTATATTGTGTTTAACAAACCTCAAAGAGGCATAACTCCCGGTCAATTTGCTGCATGGTATTTAAATGAAGAGATGCTTGGCTCAGGAGTTATATCTTAATTAGTCTATTTTAACTCTTTAAAATGGGTTGTTTTACTGGTTGGTTTAAATTTAGGGGGAGCATAATCGAAAAGAGGAAAAACTTGCTCTGTTTTGCCAGATGTGTAATTCCAGATAGATGCGTAGTCTCTTTTCTTCTCTCCCATTGCTTCTAATTCTCTTAGGTATGATGCCACAGACCTGTTTTCAATAATATAAACTTGGCCCATTTTATCTATTATAGGGCTATGCTCTCTAGTTCTGTCGTGGTCAAATTTGAGGATTCTCTTGCCCTCTTTAGAGATACCAACCATTTGAAAAGTCATACTTTTACCTATTGCTGGCAAATTAAGCACATTTCTGTCTGTAGGAACAAAAGGAAGTTTGTTCTTTTTTGTGAAACTATTTAATTTTTTAGCAATATCTTCTCCCTTGCTAAAGATGTGGTTTAGCTCATTTATTTGTTCTTGATTCATTCTTGCAAAAGATTTCTCTTCTACCTGTTCTTGCATTGATCTGCTGTTTGGTGCATATACCTCCATGTTCTCTTCAAATCCCTTAACAGTGAACGTATAGTAGCTAACAACCCCCAAGGAGTTTAGAGATTGTCTTAGTTTGGCAGTATGTCCTCTTCTGGAGGCTGCAGCTGTAAAGACCATTTGATTAGAGATAACCCATCCTGCAGAGAGTAACCCTTTAATTGCATTTCTTGCTTCTACAGTAATTTCTAAGGGGCTTTGGAAATGAGTCTGTATTACAAACTGTTGAATACCTGCTTCTTTACCTTTCTCTCGGAAGTTTTTCAAGAGCTCTATCAAATCTGGCCCTATTCTCATTGGCAAATATGCAAGAAGTCTAGAGCCCAACCTTACTCTTTGAATCTCGTAATACTTCTCACCTTCTGGTCTAGCTTTATTGGCCTCTCTTTTTCTAATTGCCATTTTTACAACGGCATTTAAAATTTTTTCTAACGCTTTGTTGCTGCTCATAAGAGCATCTCCACCTGTAATTAGTATATCTCTTAATTTTGAGTCTGTCTCAAAATAACCCATGAGTTTAACTAGTTTTGCCTCCCAGCTCTCCTTAGGCTTTAGTGAGTCCATATCAAAATTTAATCTTTCGCTTTGGAAATCATACATTCTTTGGCATGATGCGCAGAGCCCGCCACAGCTGCGCCCACGAGTATCGGGTATCATTATAGCTACCTCTGGATATCTGCGGTGAATATTATGAGTGGTAGGCAGTAACCAACCAGCAGCATTAGGCTCTCCAGGAACAACTGTATCTTCTTTTTCCCAAGCTTTGATATTACCATAGGTGTCTACTAAGGAGTTTGAGTATAGTACATAGCTCCTTATGGAGTAGTCATTAAAGCCGTTTGGATCTGTACAGAGGAGTGATATATAGTATGGTGTAACAAAAAAAGGAATTTTCTTCTCTTTTGCTTTATTGAGCATTCGCATTGTTTTGGTAGAGAGACTCTCTTCCAAAAATAGATTTAACTCTTGAGGGCTCTTTACTGCCATTGCAAGATGAAAACGAAAGTCGTTCCACCACTCATTTACCTTAGCCTTTTTCTCTTGGTAACTTAAATTAACTTCAAACTGATATTTTGATGAAGAACCAGCTCTTTTTTCAATTTTTTTAATAAGTAACTCTATAATCCTATTTTTATTATAGATCCTTTTTTCTCTAACATCTTTATCTAGGCCAGAGTCCCATTTTCTCATCTGTTTTTCTAGCTTATACTTTGAGTATATGGGGTCTTGTATTACTCCTGTAGTACGTGCAAGAATCTCATATAGATCTTCATAAAGATCTGTGCTACCGCCTTTATCTAAATTACCTCTTAAGAAATTCCACAATAATGAGAAGGTCTCTATATAGATATTATCTCCTCTAGAGAGCTCAAAAATAAATTGAGCCTCATGTTCTAGCATCTCTAGAATAAGTTTTGCATTTTTTATTCGATTGCTATCTTGGTTAGATTCAATTGTAGATTTTGCTATAGATTTTAGTTCTTCAAAAAAAACCTTCTCGTTATTACTTTCAATAGCGAGTTCGTAAATTTCAGGAAGATTCTTTTTAAATTTATTTAATGTATTATATGCCATTTTATTATTTTAAACTATACTGTTCTTACAAAAATACCAAAAAATGGCGTCTTTTTAGAATAATTTAGTAAAAAAAGGCTTCCTAAAACGAAAGTTACTCTCTTTAAGTTTTTTAGATACTACATACTGCCCTTTTAGTATTACAGATGAGCTACTCCCCAATATTAGCTTTATAAAAAACGCAGGAATTCGTATTGTAAACAGTGAGTTATAATGTTTTGCTATCTCTTTTGTTAATTCTCTATTTGTAATTGGATTAGGGGCGCAAATGTTTATAATATCTTTTAAATTGCTCTCTATAATATAATCTATTGCTCTTAGCAAATCTTCTAGCATTACCCAAGATATTATTTGATTGCCATCTCCTAAAATAGTTGCAATACCAAACCTTGCAGGGAGAGTCAATTTTGGTAGTGCCCCTCCTTTTTTAGATAATACAACTCCTAGTCTTATTATAGCTACTCGGCATTCTTCCTTTACAGAGAGTGCCTCTTTTTCCCACTCTTTGCAAACAGTAGCGAGAAAATCATTGCCAAGAAGATTATTGTATTCGTCATTACAAAGTTTGCTCTCTGCAGAGTAGATTCCAACAGCAGAGGCATTTATTAGTAGAGAGATATTGCTATTCTCTTTTATATATGAGGTGATTTTTTTAGTTGTATTGAGCCTGCTCTCTAATATCTTCTTTTTATAGCTCTTGCTCCATCTTTTGTTAATTGTTGAGCCAGCTAGGTTAATGATTATATTACATTTTTGCAATTCATCTACAGAGAACCCTCTTTTAAGAGAAATAACTTTAAAGCCACATAATTCTAAATGTTGAGATAGGTTTTTTCCAATGAAACCGCTTGCTCCAGTGATACCAACAACTTCTTTTTTATAATTTTCTCTCATAAATAATATTATTTAGTTTCTATTGTGAGTCCATCGTAGGAGGCATATATACCTTGGGGTAAAATAGAGCTTAATTCACTATGAGTGCCTATTTGATGCGAAAGATGAGTTAGATATGTAGCTTTGCTATTAACTTTTTTGGCAACCTCAATTGCTTCTAATAGAGAAAAATGTGAGATGTGTTTCTCTTTACGTATGGTGTTTAATACTAATATTTCAGATCCAAATATTTTTTCTAGCTCTTTTGGGTCTATTCTGTTTGCATCTGTTATGTAGGTGATATTACCAATTCTAAATCCTAAAATTGGAAGTTTATAATGATATACTCTTATTGGTGTTATAGTAATATCACCTATTTTGAAAGGAGTGTTATCTATAGTTTTTATATCAAACTCTGGTACACCAGGGTATTTTATTTTGCAAAATGCATATGAGTACTCTTTATGTAAAGAGTCTTCTACTCTTTTTTCACAATAGATGGGTAGAATTTTTTTTTGTAAATAGTTTATTGCTCGAACATCGTCTAAACCGCCAGTGTGGTCTTTATGTTCGTGGGTTAGTATTATTGCATCTAAATTCCCAATATTTTCTCTTAAAAGTTGTTGGCGAAAATCTGGACCTGCATCTATTAGAATTTTTTTATTATTGTGCTCTATAAGTACGCTAGATCTGAGTCTTTTATCTTTAGGGTCTTGAGAGGTACAAACTTTGCATTTACACCCAATAATTGGCACTCCTTGTGATGTTCCTGTACCAAGAAAAGTGAGTCTAATCATGTGATATACTTTATAACTATAAAGGTAGGAAAATTTCATACCTTTGCGAAAATATAAAAAAGTGAAAGGTACTCTGTATTTAATACCATCGCCTATAGGAGATATTGCTATTGACAATACTATACCCAAAGGCACATTAGACATATTATTAAATTTAAAACACTTTGTTGTAGAAGAGTTAAGAACTGTTAGAAGATATCTCTCTAAAGCTGGTTTAAAGGGCAATATAGAGAGTTTAGAGCTGTATCTGCTTAATGAACATTCAAATGAGCAAGAGATAGAATCTTATCTCTCAATATTATTAAGTGGAGTTTCTATGGGTATGATTAGTGAGGCAGGGCTTCCTGCTGTTGCCGACCCTGGAGCCAAACTGGTGGCTTTAGCCCATAAAAACAGTATAGATGTTGTTCCCCTTGTTGGCCCCTCTTCTTTGATGCTAGCTCTAATGGCTTCTGGTAAAAATGGACAGAATTTTGCTTTTGTGGGTTATTTACCAATTAAAATAGAAGAGAGAAGGTCTAAGATTAGAGAGTTGGAAAAGCTCTCTCTAAGAACAGCACAAAGCCAAATAATTATTGAGACTCCATATAGAAATGATGCTCTTATGGCAGATTTTTTGCAAACCTGTTCTAAAGATACACTCTTAACTGTTGCAACAAATATTACAACGCCAGACTCTTTTATTAAGACAAGAACTATTTCTCAATGGAAGAGAGCTAAACCAGAGTTAAACAAGAAACCCACTGTATTTATTTTATGAAAAGTAATAAAAATGAAATTGGGCTAGTAGAGCTAGTAAATATGGAGTTTTACAGCTATCATGGCTGTTTTAAAGAAGAACAGATAATTGGGAATAAATTTTTAATTACCTATAGCGCTCAAGTTAATGTAGAGGCAGCAGAGAAATCAGATGATTTAGCAGATGCTCTTAATTACCAAGAGCTATATAATACTATTAAAGAGGCTATGATGGTTCCTTCTAAGCTGCTTGAAAATGTTGCGTATAGAATACATAACAGCTGCTCCTTAAGATTTCCATCTATAATAAGTGCTAAAGTAGAGATTTCAAAACTTAACCCTCCAATTGGAGGGAGAGTAGAGGCATCTAGAGTAGTTATAACAAAAAGTTATAAATAAAATGGAGAATAGAAGGGGTAGAGGAGATAGAGTTGCATTTTACACTCTTGGATGCAAACTCAATTTTTCAGAGACATCTGCACTATCAAGGGAGTTTTTGGCACATGGTTATAAGAAGGTAAATCATAATGAAGTGGCAGATGTTTACGTTATTAATACCTGCTCTGTAACTGAGCATGCCGATAAAAAATCTAGAAACGTTATTAGAAGATTTCACAGGCAAAATAAAGATGCAATTATAGCTGTAACTGGCTGTTATGCACAATTAAACCCGAATGAAATTTTAGAAATAGAGGGAGTAGATCTTGTGCTGGGGAGCAATTATAAATCAGATCTTTTTATGAGAGTGTCTCATTTAAAGGCCCAAGACAGTTTGGGAGGAGAAGTAGGAGCTCGCTCTTACTCTTGTGCAATATCTCAAGTAGAGACTATTTTTCCAGCATATTCATCTGACGATAGAACTAGATCATTTCTTAAAGTACAAGATGGTTGTGATTATTACTGTTCATATTGTACAATTCCTTTGGCACGTGGAAAAAGTAGAAATCATCCAATAAGTTTTTTAGTTAAAGAGGCTCAGGAGATTGCTTCAAAGGGTATTAAAGAGATAATTCTTACAGGAGTTAATACTGGAGATTTCGGCAAAACTACAGATGAATCTTTTTTAGACCTTCTTAGAGCACTTGCCAATGTAGAAGAAATTAAGCGAATTCGTGTCTCTTCTATTGAGCCAAACTTGCTCACAGAAGAGGTGATTAAACTTGTATCTAAAGAGAATAAGTTTTTACCCCATTTTCATATACCCTTGCAGTCTGGTTCTAATAAGGTGTTAGCAGCAATGAAGAGACGTTACAATCGAGAGCTGTTTGCTCAAAAACTAGAACTTATAAGAAGTTATAACCCAAATGCGTTTATTGGAGTAGACGTTATAGTGGGATTTCCTGGAGAGAGTGATAGTGATTTTAAAGAGACGTATAATTTTCTAGAATCTTTAGCCCCATCTTTTTTACATATTTTCCCATACTCTAGAAGGTCAAATACGCCAGCTGCTGAGTACAACCATCAGGTAGATGAAAAAGCAAAAAGAGAACGAGTGAGTGCACTCACTGCTCTCTCGTCTAGGCTTTACTCTAGTTTTGAGATTCAAAATCATGGGAGAGAAGAGGAGGTTTTATTTGAGAGCTCTGTTAAAGGAGGTAAAATGTTTGGATATACTAGAAATTATATTCGAGTAGAAAGGCCTTATAACAAAGAGTATGTGGGGAAAATTATAAAGGTTACTTTGTAAAATCTATTTTAATTTTAGGTTCGGGAATAAGAGTTTCTTCGCTTGGTTTAATGGCAGAAATCTCTCTCTCTAATTTTTCAGCTCTTTTCTTCTTGCTCATAAAAAGACTGTTTATTAGCTCTTTGAAAGAGCTAAACTCCTCTTGATAGACCAAACCAATTCCGCTTCGCTGGCTGTTGTCAAGATAATTGGAGTATTGGTCTGCAGAATGAGAGAAAGCTTTTGCTCTAAACCGTCCTTTATCGTCTAGCTTTATCTCTACATCAATATCTCCAACAACATCGCCACTTTTGTCCATATATTTAGCACTCCCTATATTGCCATTAACTACTACTCTGTTGTTGAATAGTTGTGCAGATATTGCAGCATCGAATAGGTCTCTTCCGTTTTGGCCTGGTTGGTAGTTGAAGCTTAAATCTAATGGGATGTCTAGTTGGTTGAAAATTTTATTGATTTGGTTTGATAGAACTTCTGTTGCATTTGAGTATAAAATGGTAGAGTTATTTACAATTGTAGATTGTACGTCTGGAATGAAACTTCCTGAAACCAGTAAAGACATAACTTGTCTTACTACTTTATCTTCTGTATTCAAAGCTGCATTTACTCTTGCTTTGGTAATAGGATCTATATCTGGAATCTCTATACCAAAGCCTAGTCTTGGGTTCATAAGTTGCCCTGTCATATCTATTCTGCAATCTACACTCCTTCTATTTGCTACAGAGCTGGTATCTGCAATTAGGGTATTTATTGCAGCTTTTGTTTTATAGTTAGCGGTAAGGTTTAGATTTGTTTTCATAATATCTCCGTTGAATCCAATATTCCCACCCTGTTCAATAGTAAAGTCTCTTTCTATAAAGCCCTGTAAAACAAATTTATAAGACCCCCTTTGAATATTGTAATCGCCTTGAACAGAGAATATATCTTTAGATGGATTTATATCTAGATATATTAAACCAGTTCCATATCCAGTTATAATATCTCCTACAGTTTTATCAATTTCAATTAACATTGCTGCCTCTGGTGTTACATTGGCTTTTAACTTTACTATTAGTTCAGTTCCTTTTTCTTGAATTGGCTCTTCTCTTCTATTTCCATTTTGGTCATAAGTTTTGGAGTAGGGTTTTACAAATGTAAGAAGGTTGTTGCCAGAAGCATCTGTAGCTGCCGATAGAGGAATATGAATTGAGGTGTTGCGATTTGTAGTTACAGCTGCATCTATCAATATTTTGTTTAGTGGCCCAGAAAAGGTGACTCTCCCAGTTCCAAAGGCAGTACCATAAAAATCTGTGTTATCTGTTTCTGTAGTGTTAAGTGCTTCAAAGTTATTAAACTGAATTGTAGCGCTTAATTCAAGATCTTTAAAGTATTTATAATTTATACCACCTAATATTCTACCACTGCTCCCAAATCTATCTGTGATAGCAACATTATTAAGACTAATTCCGTTTTCTGTAAGAATAAGAGGCCCATTTAATGTGTATCTTACTTGTGTAAAATCTACTAGGAATGAGAAATTATTGAGTTTTGCACTTTTGCTAGTAAGGCTTAGCTTATCTAGTGGCCCTTCTAAAATAAGATCTCCAGTTATGTCTCCATCTGTTTTTGAAATTATGTCTATTAGAAAAGGTTCAAAATATGAGACAGAGAGATTGTTTAAAGAGGCATTTAGCTTAAGATAGTTCTCTTTTGGATGGAATGTGCCAGATATAGATAGGGGCACTCTCTCTTGAATGGTGTTTAATATTTTTATATCAAATACTTTGTCTATGTTATTCCAGTTGCTCTCAAGATTTAGATTCCCAACTTTATGACCATACATTTCTGTTTCAGATGCATGTACATTTGCTACTATCTGGGGCTCATCATATAGATTTACTGCATAGATGGTGCCAGTGATTTTACCTTTTAGCTCTAAATTATCTTTTATAAAGCTATTTACGGGTGAAATATCAATGCCTTTTAATTTTATAGATAATGTGTCAAGATTATTGTTAGAGACAATGCCGTCTATGTTCAGATGTTGGTTTTCGCTAAAAAGATCTAAATCATGAAATACAAAAGTTTTCCCTTGGTTAACTATTTTAGAGTTTGAAAGCTTCCAGTTTTGTCCATTTAAAAAAAGTTCAGAAGGATATATAGTTACATCTGTAACTAGAGGGTCATTCTCGCTTGGTTTAGTGAATAATATATCTGAAAAAAAATCAAGTCTATTTTCTAAATCTCCACTATTTGTATATTCACTTTTAATTTTTAGGTTATTCTCTTTTAAGTTAAGATGAACTCTAGAGCTGTCTAAATTTATCCCAGAAAAGTGAATTCTATCTGAAGAGATTAATGTATTAACTTCAGAAATATCACCTTCTATTGAGAGTGAGATGTTATTTGAATAGTTTTTTTCAAAACCCAATTCACTGCTTTTAAGCTCTAGAGAGAGATTCTCTTGTTCATCTATAAATACATCTAAAGTGCTCCCTTGAGAAATGAATAATCCTGGTAAAATGAATTGTGAAATTGAGCGTGAGTCATTGAACTCAATGGAAAAAGTGTAGCGATTATTATTGGTAGCCAAATAGTCATCTTCTTTAGGGAAGATAGCGTATAGGTTGCTCTGCAGAGTAATGTTAAGAAACTTATCAATAAAGTTTGTGAAAAAGTCGTTTCCCCTGTAAGTTGCATTTGCAAAGGTCGATCTTAAAAAAAGAGTGAAATTATCTTTTAAAGAGCTAGATTGGACAGATATATCTCCAATAGGGAAATCACCTTTGCTGTTTTGGAAATTTAGATCTCTTACATTTATTGTTCCTTCAATATCACCTTTGCTATTTTGGGTGAAGTTTGCATATGTTTTCATTGATACTGCAGAGACACTATCTCTTTTGTCGAAGTTTAGAGCAGCTATATTTGCATATATAACATCTGTGTAAAAATCGTAATATGAATTTGTTTTGGTAGATAGGCCCACTATCCCTTGAAAAAGAAAGTTTAGATTTGGGTCTCGGCATATTACTTTTCCATCGAATGTGTTATTTAAATAACTACCTGTGGCGTTTATGTTTTTATATGAATAATCATTGAAATCAAATTTAGAGACATTTAGATTGTCAATAAAAAATTGACTACCCCCTCTGCTTTTATCTTTTAGTAGAGCATTCATTTTACTAGATAGTGTTACCTTTTCAATAGAATTACTACCCATAAGAACTCCTATGTTTAGCTCTTTTGTTGCAAGGTTTCCTTGGAGCTCTAACCCCTCCTTTTCTGGATTGTTTTTAAGCAGAGCATCTAAATATAATTCTCCAATATTAGAAGAGATAGTGCCATTTGCTACAAAATCGTCTAACATGCCTGCAAGCCTCCCTTTGAAGTTGTATTTTATTAGTGGAGGTAGTTGCTCCAGAGCAGCTATAGGTTCACTGCTATTTAGAGAAGCCACTATCTTAGAGAGCTCTTTTGTTGTTGTTGTGCTGTTGTTAATGTCTACAAAAGCAATGGTTTCTTTACTGTTAGGAAGCCCAATTATTTTTGCGTCTAAATCTATGTAGGTGAGCCCAGATTGTGTTGTTATTTGTAAGTTTTCTGTTCGTAGGTTAGATACAGGGCCAGTGATTGTTCCATCTAAATTTAGCAGTAACTTATTATTCCATAGAGATGGAGCAAAGTAGGCAATAGAACTAAAGTCAATTTTAGAGTTATTTAGTTTAATATCTATAGAGACACTCTCTGTAAAAGTAGTAAATGGCTTTGGGTCACTATATTGAAAAGATAGATAACTTGCGTCAACAAAAGAGTTTCCATCATTAAAGGTGAGATTATCTAATGAAAAACCTCCAGGTTCTATATAAAAGCCAGCCGTGAGGTCTTTAAGGGTAAATCCACTTTTTTCAGTAAAGTTAATTTTAGCGACGTTGGCCCTTATACTAGAGTCTGTAGCTGTAACTTCATTAAATTTAGCATTTATTTTATTTACCTCTAGATTGCTAAAATTAATACCAGTGCTTTTAACCTTAAACTCTGGATTAAACCTATTGCTCATGGTAAACCTAAAATTATTTAGGGTAATTTTTTGAATAATAATAGGGGCCGATTTTTTAACTGTTTTCTTCTCATTTGTCTCACTACTGCTAAATATTCTATCTACATTAGTGGTGGAGTCGGTTTCATTTACAAGATTAAAGACTCCATTATAAAGGTTAATGTATTTTAAACGAAGCTTACCTCTTAAAAGCTCTGCTGTATTAATATTTACAGAAATTTTAGATGAGTTTACTAAGGTATCTGTTTGTGAGTATAGTATAGTAAGGTCGTTTGCTATGAGTTTATTAAAAAAAATATAGTAAACCTTCCCAATAGTTACTTCTGTTCCAAGACTTTTAGATATAGAAGCAGCTGCTTTTTTAGCTGCTAATGTCTGGAATGAAGGTATTTGAAGGGTAAGGTATGCTCCTATGGGCAAAGATGCCAAAACAATAAGGAGAGCAACTACTATTTTTTTAAATACTTGAATAATTTTATGTTTTTACAAAAATAGTTAATTTACTAGAGCTTTTCCCAATTTATTTTTTTTTGTAGTGCAGAGAATTTTTGACTGACCTTTGGCATAAAGTTATACCTTTGTAAATTCCTTTAAATAAAACCTTTATGTATCTTAAACAAAAGACTAGGCTTTTCATTCTATTACTTGTTCTCTTCTCTTTTACTTCTCATTTGCATGCATCAGCTATTGCCGATTCTATACGAATGACAATGAAGCATCTGTCTGGGCAAGAGCTGTTGCAATCTCATAGTAATTTGTGTAGGATAGCTGCTGGCCAAGATAATTTTGAGAACGAAATGTCTTGTTTACGAGCCTATATAGCTGAAGCGCACCGCCAAGGTGACACCCAGGCAGAGGGGCAAGCACGTACCATGCAGATGATGTGTTATTATAACTACTACCTGCCCGATAGTCTCAAAAGTGCACTACCTAAGAATCTAGAGTTTATGGGTAAACATGAGCAGTGGGATCATTATTATAGTTCATGGAATACGTTAGTTGAGCTTTATATCTATCAAGATAAGATGCAAATTGCTCTTGTTGAGGCAGATAAAATGTATGTGCATGCAAAAGAAAACAAAAGTAATTACGGTATAGGCGTCTCGGCCTATTGCATGGGTGGCATATATCAAACAATGCAACGTTTTTCCGAGGCAAAAAATCGCTTGAAGAGAGTGTGCAAACACTATCCAAAGAAGAAGATATTAGTCTTTTACTATCGGCCTATAATGCTTTAGGTGAAACATTAGATGGGTTGGGCCATTACCAAGAGCTTCGAGTTATAACTTTAGAGTGGAAAGCAGTCTTAGATAATTATAAGCGAGAAGCCTTAGAAAAAGGTTACACT
>Ga0265293_10002104_pt1 | contig 41318 bp, 41 predicted proteins | sample Munlanlewell138R_FD_192505 | JGI IMG/M metagenome (GOLD analysis project Ga0265293, IMG submission 192505) | Leachate microbial communities from a municipal landfill in Southern Ontario, Canada - Leachate well 138R | ecosystem: Engineered > Solid waste > Landfill > Unclassified | place: Canada...
GATCCTTGCAGGATTGGAAATGTAGGTCGCTGCCTAGTTGATCATTTTTACTTCTTACTCGACTTCTTCTTTTAACTAATTTCATTAACTAAATAATAAAAATTAAATCGAATCCTCTATAACCCATTCATTACTTATTATATCTACATGTGTTTTATAGAGTCTGTTTAAAAAATATTGGCGCGATACCTCTTTTGCCCCTAGGCTTTTTAAATGCTGTGTCGGTACTTGACAATCAATAAAGTCGTAACCCCATAATTTAAGATGTTTTACAAGGACAGCATAAGCAGATTTTGAAGCATCACCTACTAGTGAAAACATAGACTCCCCGCAAAACACGCTCCCTACTGCAATACCGTATAATCCGCCGACGAGTTTGCCGTCTTTGTAGCTCTCTACACTGTGTGCTATGCCCATGTCATGAAGCACGCTATAGGCTTCTATAATATCATCTTGAATCCAAGTTCCATTTTGGTTTTCTCTCTTTACGCCGCTGCATTGTTTTATGACTTCTACAAAATTTTTATCAAATTTATACTCAAATTTTCCCATACTTTTCTTGAGTGAACGGCTTAGCTTAAAGTCATCAAGTTCCATGATTAGTCTGGGGTTTGTTGACCACCATATTATTGGATCACCTTTGCCATACCATGGAAATATCCCATTTTGATATGCACGTATAAGTCTGGATGGATTTAAATCACCTCCCCAGGCAACAATTCCATCTTCATTTGCATCATTTGGATTAGGAAATGTCAGTTCATATTTTTTTAACTTTGGTATATTCAAACCAGCTCTTTAAACTTTAAAATAAGTTTTTTATTAAACGATACATTGACACTTCCGCCATTTTTTAGTTTTCCAAAAAGTATTTCATCGCTTAGTTTATTTGTAATATTATCTTGAATATACCTTTTTATCGGTCTTGCACCCATTTCAGGAGAGTAGGCGTTCTGAGCTATATACTCTACAGCTTTTGGGGAGAGTATTACAGTTATTTTTTTCTTTTTAAGTTGGCTGTTTAGCTCTTGTATAAACTTTTCTACAATACCTTTTACAACTTCGTTGCCCAACTGAGAAAACTCTACTACAGCATCTAGCCTATTTCTAAACTCAGGCGTAAAAAAGAGTTTTAACTCCTCATTTTTTGATAGAGAATCATCTTTGTTAAATCCCATCACATTTCTAGCGGTTGCTCCGATATTTGATGTCATGATTAGGATAACATTTTGAAAATTTGCCTTATAACCATTGTTGTCGGTAAGAGTTGCGTTATCCATAATCTGAAGTAAAATATTTACCAAATCAGGATGTGCTTTTTCAATCTCATCTAGCAGCAAAACGGTGTAAGGGTGCCTTTTTATCGCTTCTGTAAGTAATCCCCCCTGCTCATATCCTACATATCCAGGAGGTGCTCCGACAAGCCTGCTTAGGGCATGTTTTTCCATGTATTCGCTCATATCAAATCTCTCAAAATTTATACCTAATGTTTGACTAAGCGATAAGGCTAACTCTGTTTTACCAACGCCGGTAGGTCCAGAAAAAAGAAAGGATGCGATAGGCTTGTTTTGCGGGGTAAGACCTGCTTTTGAAATTTTTATAGCCTTTGCTACCTCTGCAATGGCTCTATCTTGACCGATTACTTTTTTGCGTAAATTTTCCTCCAAATTAACAAGAGAGAGCGTCTCATCATTTGTCACTTTTGAGCTTGACATGCCTACTATTTTAGAGACGGTATTTTCGATATCTGATGCGCCGACTACTCTCTTTTTTCTGCTCTTAAGATGAAAAGATGCGGCAGTTTCGTCTATTAAGTCTATTGCTTTATCCGGTAAAAATTTATCTGTAATATATCTTTTTGACAACTCAACAGCAGTTTTTAACGCATTATCCGTAAAGGTTACGTTGTGATGCTCTTCATACTTGCTTTTAAGCCCTTTTAATATTTTGTAAGTTATTTTAGCCGAGGGCTCGTTTATATCCACTTTAGAGAATCTTCTACTTAGTGCTTTGTCTTTTTCAAATCCATTTCTATACTCCGCAAATGTGGTAGCGCCCATACATTTAAGTTCCCCTGATGCAAGAGCCGGTTTTAGCTGATTTGCCGCATCCATAGTTCCGCTTGTTGCACCTGCACCTATTAGGGTGTGAATCTCGTCGATAAATAAAATCGCATTCGGGATAGATTTTAGTTCATCCATAACGCCTTTTAATCGTTTTTCAAAATCTCCCCTATATTTTGTGCCAGCAAGCAAGGCACCCAGATCAAGTGCATAAAGTTCTGCATTTTGTATAATCTCAGGAACTTTTTGCGCCACTATATTTAGAGCCAACCCCTCTGCAATAGCAGTTTTTCCAACACCTGCTTCGCCTACTAAAATAGGATTATTTTTCTTTCTACGGCATAAAATCTGTGTCACTCTTTGTATCTCAGCATCTCGCCCGATTACGGGGTCAATTTTCCCCTCTTTTGCTTTTTGAAGTAGATTTATAGAGTATTTTTCAAGATAGGACTCCTTCTCTCTTGAAGTCTCTTTTTCATCTGCATGAGAGATGATTTCCAAGATATCAAGCCTTGAGATTTGATACTCTAGAAGCAGCATGTATGCAAAAGAGTTTGTCTCATCATACAGAGCAATTAACAAATCGCCTATATCAGCACTCTGCTGCCCAGAGCCTTGAATATGTTTTATCATTCTATCAATTAGTCTTGAGAGGGCAACGCTCTCAAAAGGCTCTTCTTCTATATTTTGCGGCAACGCATTTATATTTGCGCTTATATAATCCTTTAGAAGTTCTTTCATCCTCTGCACATCCCCACCGCAGGCAAAAATGATTTTTGCACCCTCGGCAGAGTTTAAAATCTGATAGAAAACATGTTCGATAGTAATATATTCATGTCTTAGCTTTTTTGCGTATATAATTGATTTTTGAAAAACCTCGTTTAATGTATAACTTATCACTACTCCTCCTCCATCTCAGCTCTAAGAGGAAAACCACTCTCTCTGGCTTTTTTATGTACCTGCATTACCTTAGTTTCGGCGATTTCATGAGTATAGACTCCACAAACGCCTTTATCTTTTTTATGAACTTCAAGCATTACAGCCTCCGCCTCTTCATAGCTTTTGTGAAATATGCTTATTAAAATCTCTATCACAAACTCCATAGCCGTATAGTCATCGTTTAGAATGAGCACTTTATATTTTTTAGGATGCTTAAGCGATATCTCGTTGATGGTTTCTAAATCTGTATTTGTTGCCATATTTTTCCTATTATTTAGTTTGCAGCAGCTAGAAAATCCTCAATGATATCTTGTGGATTTTCAAGTCCAATTGATACACGAATCAGGCCATCTGTTATCCCAAGAAATTTCCTTGTATCTTCATCAAAGTCTCTGTAAATTGTAGAAGCCATATGTAAGGCGAGGGTTCTACTATCTCCAATATTTGCAGTAATTGTTGCTAATTTTGTTTTATTTAAAAATTGGTACGCTTTTTCCTTTGTACCCATATCTATAGTTAGGAGCGTTCCACATCCATTTTTAAAGTCGTTTAAATATCTCTCGTGATGCGGATGTGTTTTTAAGCATGGATGATTTATATTTAATCCATTTTTACTCAACTCTTTAGCTACTGTTGTTACACTGTTTATAACTCTTTGCATCCTAAGCGGCAGTGTTTCAAGACCTAATAGTGTTAGATAACTTGAGTTTGCATTGGCGCTCATTCCAAAGTCCCTCATCGCTCTTTTTTTAGCATTTGCAATCAGTGCCATTTTCCCGACACCTTTTATAAACTTATGCAACTCTTGATACCTAGGTGTTTTAAACTTATCCTTACCATCATTAATGGCGCGAAAAACTGCACATCCGCCAAGCGCAGAGGAGTTTCCACAGATGATTTTGGTAGTTGAGTAAACAACTATATCAGCACCGAGTGCTAAGGGTAAAATACTCATTGGAGTTATGGTGTTATCAACCATTAAGACAATTCCGGCATCATTTGCGATTTGTGCAATTTTTTTAATGTCTGGAAGTCTCATATTTGGGTTTCCGACACTCTCTAAAAATATGATTTTCGTATTTTCGTTTATTACATTTTTTATGTTTTGAAATTCATCTACATCAAAAAAGTGAGTTGTTATTCCAAAACGTTTTAGTGTTTCTGAAAACAGCGCATAAGTTCCACCAAAAAGACCACCGATGGAGATGATTTCATCTCCAGATGTCAAGAGTGACATTGTTGCAAGGGTGGTTGCACCCATGCCCGAACTTGTTGCAACGGCACCTACTCCTCCATCCATCTTTGCCATAAGGGTCTCTAATTTCGCGGTAGTTGGATTCCCCATTCTTGAGTAGAGTGGTTTTTTTATGCTGCCATCAAAAATTCCTTCTGCTATTTCTGGAGTTGCGTAAGCAAAAGAAGCAGAATTTACGATAGATGGACTTACAGCTCCATCTTTACCTCCAATACCCTGAACAAATTCGGTACAATACTCTTCAAACTGATTCATTTATATATGCCTTTTAGTAATGAATGGATTATACCAAACTAGAGATAATTATGAGAAAAAGAATATTTATTACTGCTACAAATACAGATATAGGTAAGACTTACACAACTAAACTGCTTTTAAAAGAGTTTGCTTCTCGAGGTCTTAGCGTTGGGGTTATAAAGCCGATAGAGACGGGAGTTGTGGATGGATATGCGCACGACGCAGAGGAGCTTTTAGAGTGTGTAAAAGAGCTTAATCCAAAGCTTTGGTCATTGGAGGCTGAGGATATTGTTCCCATAGTTTATGAGTTGGCGGCGGCTCCATATATAGCATCAGGTAACACACCACTTGATTTGAAAAAGATTAAGATGAAAATAGAAGAGCTCGAAGCATTATGCGATGTTGTAGTTATCGAAGGTGCGGGCGGACTTTATGTTCCCATTGATGAAGAGTACATGATGATTGATTTGATTTCAAAGTTAGATGCCGTTGCACTTTTGGTTACGCACTGCTCCCTTGGCTGTATAAACGATACGCTTCTAAGTAAAAAAGCACTGCAGGAGAGAAATATTCAACATCTAGTAGCTTTTAACTGCACAGAAGAGGATAAGAGTTTTTCGCAAATATCAGAACCATATTTTTTACAGACGGGCTTTAGAGTCTTAAAAGTTTGTAATGATATTGATATTATATGTGATGTCTTGTATAATTTATAAATTATTTTAAAAAAAGAGCGGTATGAGACATTTAACTACAACTTATGATTTTACGGTTAAAGAGATAGAGGCGATTTTAGAAGATGCAGAGTTTTTTGCTAAAAAGATTAAAGAGGGCAATAAGCTTGAAAAAATCTTAGAAGATAAAATTATAGTCACTCTTTTTTTTGAAAACTCTACAAGAACAAGAAGCTCTTTTGAGATAGCTGCAAAGAGACTCGGGGCAGAGGTCGTTCATCTTGATGTGGCTAATAGTTCTACCAAAAAAGGCGAAACCCTTGTAGATACGGCTATGAACCTTGATGCTATGAGTCCGCATGCCATCATTGTCAGACATCAAAATTCAGGGGTGCCAAAAATTCTCTCAAATTATACAAAAGCCTCCATCATAAATGCAGGAGACGGTGCGCATGCACATCCTACGCAGGCACTTTTAGACCTCTTTACGCTGAAAAAACATTTTGGTAATCTTAGAGGTAAGAAGATAGCCATAGTCGGGGATATAAAAAACTCAAGAGTCGCAAACTCAAATATCGAACTCTTAGGAAGGTTTGGCATGGAGGTTATCTTGGTTGCCCCTCCGCAATTTTTACCAAAAACCGACTTAAGATCTACGCACTATTTAAGTGAAATCATAGATGAGGTAGATGCGATTATGAGTCTTAGAACGCAGACTGAGAGGCACTCATCTCAAACCTATGCTTCGCTCAAAGATTATGCAAGTGACTTTTGTATAACCGCAAGACTCGTCGGCGATAGAGATATAATCTTGCTTCATCCAGGACCTGTTCACAGAAATATAGATATATGTGATGCACTTTTAGCAGATAAGAGATGCAAGGTTTTAGAGCAGGTCTCAAACGGTGTAGCAATCAGAATGGCAGTGCTTAAAAAACTTATTTATGACGTTTGATGATTTAAACTCTCTTGGAAAAAGAGCAGAGCCTTTTTTATTTATATCAGATTTTAAAGCACAAAACTTACAAATAATCCCCCTTAGAGAGCTTGAGGAGAATGATGTTGAGTATCGTATTGAGAAAAATTACACTCCAAAACCACATAGTGGATTTTTAGCTAAAAGAGCACTCCCTTTTGAACAATACAAAAAAAAGTTTGATTTTGTCATAGAAAAAATAAAAGCGGGCGAGACATATCTTTTAAACCTGACTCAGCCAACAAAAATCAAAACAAAATTAACACTTAAAGAGATATTTGAATGTGCAAATGCTCGCTACAAACTTAGATATAAAGATGAGTTTGTCTGCTTCTCTCCGGAGAAGTTTGTCACGATAGAGGATTCTAAAATCTCTACATTTCCCATGAAAGGCACGATTGACGCATCAATTTTAAATGCAAAAGAGCTTATTTTAAATAATGATAAAGAGATGGCAGAACATGTTATGGTTGTTGATCTTTTAAGAAACGACCTCTCTATTATTGCAAAAAATGTAAAAGTTGAAAAGTTTCGATATATCACTGAGATAGAAGCAGGGGAGAAAAAACTTCTCCATGTAAGCTCTCATATAAGCGGAGATGTCGGGGATGACTGGCATGCTAGGATAGGAGATATTTTAAAAGCCCTCCTTCCCGCAGGAAGCATAAGCGGAGCGCCTAAAAAGAGCACTTTAGATATAATAGAGCAGGTTGAGGGGTATGAGCGAGGGTACTTTAGCGGAGTGTTTGGTGTTTATGACGGCAAAACATTTAAGAGTGCAGTGATGATAAGATTTGTCGAAAAAACACAAGAGGGATATACCTATAAGAGTGGTGGAGGTATAACGCTTGATAGTGATGCTAAAAGTGAATATGCAGAACTTTTAGATAAAGTTTATCTACCATAAAAGAGGTAATTGTAAATGTTTAAGCTAGATGGTTTTTTTACAAGCGGATGGGATTTTAACGAGTCTCAGCAGGATCTTAAAAATAGATATCAGATGATAAATATAGGGATATTGCTCTCAGGGGGTGGACTAATCTATGGAATCATAGGAAACTATGTAAGAGATATCCACGGTTTTATACCCATGGAGATAGTTCTTTTATGTATGAACTTTATGATGTTTTTTGCATTAAGAAAATATCGCCATTTTTTCGAATTTTTTGCCACTGCTATGACCGTTCAATATACTTTTTTATTTTTGTTTCTTATTTATGCCGGCGAACCAAATGATTTGAAACACCTTTGGATTTTTACTTATCCTATTATACTTCTGTATTTTCAAAAGGTTAGGCATGCAGTATATTGGCTTGTTTTTATCCTTTTTATGATTATAATCGGGCCTCTGCAAAATTTTGTGCAGATAAAGTATTCCATGTATCAAGCTTCATACCTCTCCTTTGTTTTAGTCGTAATCAGCATAATAATCTACTTTTACCAGAGAAAAATAGATGAGGTAAGGAGTATTATTTTAGAGCAGCAAGAGATGTTACGAAACTTTAATCAAGAGCTAGAAAAGCAGGTAAAGGATAAAACAACAGAGCTTAGGAAGCTAAATGAATCACTCGAACTTAAAGTAGAACAAAAACTAGAAGAGTTAAGAGGAAAAGATCAGATTTTAAAGGTACAATCTAAACAGGCGGTCATGGGCGAAATGATAAGCATGATAGCACACCAGTGGAGGCAGCCACTCTCTACTATTACGTTGCAAATCGCAAATTTACAGCTTAAACAACTCCTTGGCAAAGAGGGAAGCCGTGAAGAGATAGATGCAGCACTTAGCAATATCAGCGATACGATAGTTTATCTCTCCGATACTATTGATGACTTTAAAACCTATTTTCATCCCAATAAAGAGATGCAAGATATCGAGATTCATGAGCTGCTAAAAAGAGCACTCAATTTTGCACTCTCAAGAGTGAGTGACACTAATATAAAAATTTCCATAAATAAAAGCGCTGATATATATGTAAAAACTTATGTAAATGAGCTTATTCAAGTGGTACTCAATATCTTAAACAATGCTATTGATGCACATAATGAGACAAAAAACAGTAATCCAATTATAAATTTAAGTGTTAAAACGCCGGAAGATATGGTTTTTATATATATAGAGGATAATGCTGGAGGCATAAGCAGCGAAAATCTACCATCTCTTTTTGAGCCCTACTTTAGTACAAAGGGCAAAAATGGAACAGGATTGGGGCTCTACATGAGTCAGATGATAATACAGAAGCAGTTTGGCGGTGAGATTGATGTGCAGAGTAAAAACGGCGGATCGTCATTTGTCATAAAAATTCCTAAAAGCATTGCTTAAAAGAGTAAAAAGAGTATTTTAAAGAGTGTTTAAAATAAATTGAGAATTTTTAAGTTATAATTTAATAAAACAAGCAAGGCTAACAAAATGTATTTAAAAGAGTTGAAGTTCTCTTTATGGGCTGATTTTATAGAAAGAGAGTTCTTAGATCATGAGTTTAAGAGGCTCATTGAAGATGGAATTATCAATGGCGCTACCTCTAATCCTGCAATATTCAAAAACGCAATATTAAGTTCAGGTGCATATAAGAAACAGCTCTCTACCCTAGATGCGCTATCTCCAAAACAGAAGTATGAGGCTTTGGCGCAGGTAGACATACAAAAAGCAGCGGATATTCTACGTCCTCTTTATGAGAAGGGGGATGACGGCTATGTCAGCATCGAGGTAGATCCGTATCTTTGTGACAATGCAGAGGCGACTATCAAAGAGGGAAAAAGACTCTTTAGCGAGATAAATCGCAAAAATGTTATGATAAAAATTCCTGCTACAGAAGCAGGATATATCGCTATGAAAGAACTTGTAGGCAGTTCTATACCTGTAAATGCGACGCTTGTGTTTAAAAAATCACAGGCTATTGCATGTGCGGAGGCTTTTAGAGAGGGCTTAGCACAAAACAAAACAGAGGTTGACACAGTTATCAGTGTTTTTGTCAGCAGAATTGATAGAGCGCTTGATGAAGAGCTGGCAAAAAATGGTGTTGAGAGGGCACTTAGTGGGATATATAACAGCGCAGATATTTATGCCAAAGTGAAAGAGATGGGAGTCAAGAGTTGCAGGACACTCTTCGCAAGCACGGGGGTAAAAGATGATTCCCTGCCACCTCACTACTATATAGAGAAACTTTTAGCATATAACAGCATAAATACTGCTCCCATAGATACGATAAAAGCGTTTCATCTAAATGGAGGCAAAAAGAGTGCCTTACCGATTCCAGCCCAGATTATAAAAGAGCATTTTAAGAAAATCAAGGGTTTGGGTATAGATTTTGATGCTGTTTTGGATAAGCAAGTATCGGAGGGACTTAAATCTTTTAAAGATGCCTTTAAAGAGATACTGGAGTCGCTATGAATAAAAATAAAAATGAAGTAGATATTACTCAGCTAACATTTGAGCAGACAAAAAAGATTAGAGCATATCTAAAAAAACTGATAGAAAATGGTGGAAGTGACTTGCATGTCAAATCTAATGGTGTGATTAGAGCACGGATTAACGGAGCAATTATTCCATTTTCAGGAAGTATTTTCTCTTACGAGGACGCGATGACTCTCTCAAAAGAGATTTTAAGAAGCAGATTTTCGGAGTTAGTTGAAAATAAAGAGGTTGACTTAGTTTATCAATTTGATGAGCGCAACCGTTTTCGTGTAAATATTTTCTTTCAAACAGATGGACCCTCTTTTGTGTTTCGTGCTATTCCTATGAATATTCCAACTATTGATGAGATGAATTATCCTGAAATGGTTAGAGCTTTTGCTAAAGAATCACGCGGGCTTATTCTTGTTACCGGAACGACGGGTAGCGGCAAGTCAACGACGCTTGCAGCTATGATACATGAGATAAATATAACGCAAAAAAAGCATATTATAACAATAGAAGATCCTATTGAGTTTGTGCACAAAGATAGAGGATGTATAATAAATCAGCGCTCAGTTGGTCAAGACACGCTCTCTTTTGACAGAGCTTTAAGAGCTGCTCTTCGCGAGGATCCGGATATCATTTTAGTCGGTGAGATGAGAGACCGCGAAACAATAGAGCTTGCCCTTCATGCGGCAGATACCGGTCACTTGGTATTTTCGACCCTGCATACTGTAGATGCAAAGGAGACGATTAACCGTATTATTGCAATTTTTCCTAATGAGGAGCAAAACCGTGTTCGTCTCTCTCTTGCTGGGGTGTTAAAGGGTGTAATTTCTCAAAGACTTATCCCAACAAAAGAGAATAAGCGGGTTGCAGCAATGGAGATACTTGTAAAAACTCCAACTATTGAGAAGCTGATTTTAGAGAACCGAGATTATGAGATTAAAGAAGCGATAGAAAAGGGTCGAGAGCACTACAAATCGCAAAGTTTTGACCAGCATATTCTGGATATTTACAATGCAGGAATTATTACAAAAGATAGAGCTAAAGATTATGCGACAAGTGCTTCTGATTTGGAATTAAAAATGAGCGGGTTAAACAGCGGCAAAGCTGCTGATACACTTAAAAAGCCAGAGAAAAACGGTAATGACATAGTTTTGGATGATGATATTTTTGATTTAAAATAACTTTTAATTGCACTTAAAGCTTAAAAATGTATAATTGCAAATATTTTTTATTAAGGATTTAATATGTTAGAAGGCATTATTAGAGAGAGTATTGGCAAAAAAGGCACGAAAGCACTTCGCCGTGATGGTTATCTAATTGCAAATATTTACGGAAAAGGGCTTGAAAATATTCATGCTGCATTTAAAGAAAATGAGTATATCCGTACTGTTCGCAACAAAGATACTTTGGCATTTGCAGTTAGTGTTGGTGGCAAAAAGATGAATGTTGTTGTTCAATCATATGAGGCACATCCTGTAACAGCGAAGCTTTTACATGTAGATTTAATGGTAGCACAATCTGGTGTTGTGACACATTATCATATACCAGTTGTTCCACAAGGTGATGCGATAGGACTTAAAAATAAAGGTCTTATTCACGTTTCAAAACCTCGTTTAAGAGTAAAAGCTGCAATAGAAAACGTTCCAAATGCTATCTTTGTTGATGTTGCAAAAATGGATGTCGGCGATTCAAAACTACTTCGCGATATAGCAAAAATACCAAATATCACATTCACAGATGCTGATCGTGTATCTGTACTGAGTGTAATAAAAGCTAAGTAATTATGCTAATAGTCGGTCTAGGAAATCCTGGTCCGAATTATCAGCACACTCGTCATAACATAGGATTTATGGTTATTGACGAGCTTGTTAAAAGAAATAGCGCACAAAAACTCTCCTCCTCTTCATTTAACGCAAAACTCTATAAATTTTCAAACAATTTTTTATTAAAACCGCTTACTTTTATGAATCTCTCAGGCATTGCAATTGCAGCTGTTAAAAAATTTTATAAAATTGATGAAGTAGTTGTAGTGCATGATGATTTAGATCTCCCCTTTGGTACGCTTCGTTTAAAAAAAGGCGGTGGAAATGGCGGACATAACGGACTAAAATCAGCAGATGAGCATATATCAAGAGAGTATATCAGAGTCAGAATGGGTATCGGCAAACCTGAACATAAAGGCGAGGTCTCCTCTTATGTTTTAAGCGATTTTAGCAAAGAGGAGCGGGAACATTTGGTTCAATGGATCTCTTTTGCATGTGAGGCTGTTGAGTTTTTACTTGAACATTCACTCGAAGATGCAAGCGCTAAATATACGATTAGAAAATTTCAGCTAAAATAGCATCAACTTTTTAATCGGATTTGCATACTATGTTGGCTTTTAAATATATCTCTTTTCACTATCTAAAATATTTTTTTATTATCTTGATTTCGCTTGTCCTTTTTTTAGTCGGGTTTGACTATATGCAGAGTGCAGATAAGTTAGATATATCGGCTAACTTACTTCTTATATATCTTGTGTACAAAACATTTTTTGCTATTGATATACTTCTTCCTCTTTCACTTGTATTTGCTATGATTAGCACAAAAATTTTTCTTATTCGCTCAAATGCACTTGTCTCCTTCTACTCTCTTGGATACTCAAGAGTAGATATTCTTAAACCATTTGTTGTCGTATCTACCGCCGTTATACTTCTTTTTATCTTCTTGCATTCAGTCTCTAATTTTGCACACTCGGATGAGATGGCAAAAAATATTCGTAAAAATGCCCAATACCTTAGTCCCACAAGAGACCTCTTCTTCACATATAAGGATAAATTTGTATATTTTTCAAAGATGCTGCCGCTTCAAGAGAGTGCTGAGGATATACGGGTTTTTAGTTTTACCAACAACTTCTTAAAAGAGGTTTTGGTAGCAAAAAAAGCTAGCTATAGAGGAGATTCATGGCATATAAACGTTGCAGATATTATCACTAAACCAGACGATATTAGTTTTGATTCATTAGGGATAAAAGTAACACAAGAAAAAAATCTAGAAATTCTTCAAGGTTTTCGCCCGAAGATGCTAGATCAGGTTTATGAGGGAAAAGTTAACTTTACTATAAAAGATGCCATTGATGCATATTCGCTTCTAAAAGAACAAAATATAAATACAGATCTTATCAAGAGTTCCTTATACAAAATATTTGTTTATCCATTTTTCGTACCGAGTCTTATTGTGATTATTTTTTTCTTTGTTCCTGTTAGTGTGAGGTTTTTAAATGTTTCGCTTTTTAGTTTTGGAGCCATTATTTCATCGATGTTGATATGGGCAATCCTGTTTGCACTTATTGAACTCTCTAGTCATAAAACATTGTCAAGCGAAGTCGGGATACTCCTTCCGGTATTTATTCTCTTTTTGATTGCTCTAAGGCAGTGGAGACGATATCGCCTAGCTACATAACAAAAATATAAGTACTTTTTAGGTAAAATGCCTTAAAAAATATTTGGGACTTTTATGATTAATTTTAAAGAACTTGCAGCTATATATAAAACCCCGCTTTATATATATGATTTAGACTACATGACGCAACAGTATGAAGAGCTAAAAGAAGCCTTTAAAGGCAGAAAATCTCTTATGGCATATGCTATAAAATCCAACTCAAATCTTAGTATTATTAAGCATTTTGCTTCTTTGGGAAGCGGCGCTGATTGTGTATCTATTGGCGAAGTTCGCCGTGCATTTTTAGCGGGTATTCCTAGTTACAAGATTATATTCTCAGGTGTTGGAAAGAGCGATGATGAGATACGTGAAGCTATACAAAAAGATATTTTATATATCAATGTTGAGAGTGAAGCGGAGCTTGGACGTGTTGAGCTTATTGCAAAGGAGCTTAAAGTGGCGTGCAGAATCAGCATAAGAGTAAATCCAAATATAGACCCTCTAACGCATCCTTATATCTCTACGGGGTTACATGACAATAAATTTGGAGTAGAGATAGATACCGCAAAAAGAATGTATATTCGAGCGAATAACTCAGAGCATTTAGATCCAGTCGGAATTCATTTTCACATCGGTTCTCAGCTTACTGAACTAAAGCCTATCTATGAGTCTGCTGAGATTGTAGCCGACATGGTGCGCTCTCTTAAAAACATCAAGATAGAGTTGAAGTTTTTTGATATCGGGGGAGGGCTTGGCATCAAGTATAAGGATGAGGTAACTATAAAACCTTATGACTATGCACAGGCGATACTCGGAACCTTAAAAGGGCTTGATTTGACTGTTATTTGTGAGCCGGGAAGATTTTTAACTGCAAATGCGGGATATTTTTTAACAAAAGTTCTTTATGAAAAGCAAAACGGTGCAAAAAGATTTGTCGTAGTAGATGGTGGGATGAATGACCTTCTTCGCCCTAGTCTCTATAATGCGTATCATGCAATCGAGGCAATTACAAAGAGTACAACAGCTAAGAGTAAGGCTGATGTAGTGGGACCTGTTTGCGAGAGTGGCGACTTTTTTGCAAAAGATTGCCTACTTCCGAGTTTAGAGCATAATGATTTGCTTGTAATTCATAGCGCCGGAGCTTACGGCTTTGGTATGGGGAGCAACTACAATACAAGAGGCAGAAGTGCAGAAGTTGCGCTCAAAGGCGGCGAGGCAAGACTTATTCGTAAACGAGAAGAGTTTGAAGATCTCATAGCGCTTGAGAAAGAATTTTTGGTTGATTAAGATGTATTTTATAGATGTGCAGGGTACTTTAATTAGCGATACGGACAAATCTCCTATCCGCGGAAGCATTGCGTTTATAAAGAAGCTAAATGAAGAAAAAATTCCATATATGATTATCACAAACAACACAAAAAAAGCCTCTAAAGATTTTTATAATTTTTTGCTCGCAAGCGGTTTTAGTTTTGATTTTTCTCGCTATCTTGACCCCCTGATGCTATTAGAATCAAGAGTGCAAAAAGAGTCGGTTGCAGCGTATGGGGCAGCAGAATTTTTGGAAGTTCTAAAAAAAATGGGGTACACGTTAAACTATGAAAATCCTAAGACGGTCTTAATTGCCATCAAGGAGAATTTTTCTGCTGATGAGTATGCTCAGATGATTGATTTTTTACTAAGCGGAGCCTCTTTGGTAGGGATGCATGAGACATCAATATATGCAAAAAACTCTAAAAGATACCCCGGAGTCGGAGCAATTTTAAAGATGCTGGAGTTTGCAACATCTAGTAGTTATGATGTTGTTGGCAAGCCGAGCATCTCCTTTTATAAGGAAGCTCTAAAAAGAGCGCAGGAGCAAAAAAGCAACGTAAGTTTTAGTGATATAATTATTATAAGCGATGATGTAAAGGGCGATTTAGGCGGAGCAAAAGAGCTGGGAATGAAGACAATCTTTGTTACAAGCGGAAAGTATAAGAGTGCTAAAGAGATAGTCCCTTTTTTAAAAGAGGAGCTAAAGCCTGACTCTGTTTATGCCGACATGCAAGAAATTTTGGAGACGTTATGAAAACTTTAGATGAGTGTAGAGGTGCTATAGATGCCATTGATGATGAGTTGTTAAAACTGCTTAATCATAGAATGGAAGTTGTTAAAAGAGTCGGTGAGATTAAAAGAAGCAATGATGGAGCCATTTATAGACCCGAGAGAGAAAAAGCAATAATACAGAGATTGACGCAAAACAGTATAGAACAAAACGGTCTTTTAAATGCGGCTGCCATTGAAGCGATATTTTTGGAGATTTTTGCAGTTGCAAGAAACTTGGAGCTTCCAGAACGCATAGCTTATCTCGGTCCTGAGGGAAGTTTTACGCATCAAGCGGCTGAGAGCCGTTTTGGGGCTATGAGCGACTACCTCTCTCTTAGTTCGATTCACTCTGTTTTTAAGACGCTTGAGGCAAAAAGGGCAAAGTTTGGCGTAGTTCCGATTGAAAATTCTAGAGATGGTGTTGTCGGCGAAACGCTAGATCTGCTTGTTAAGAGCCCCCTAAGAATTGTTGCCGAATTTTACATGCCCATTCATATGTCTTTTGCGACAAAAGCGAAAAAATTGAGCCAAATTACTAAGATATACTCAAAAGATAAAGGGTTTGGGCAGTGCAGAGAGTTTTTGCAGGAGCATAATCTATTTAATGTCGAGCAAATTCCTGTTGAATCGACTGCAAAGGCGGCAATATTAGCAGCTGAGACACCAAATTCTGCGGCTATATGTAGCCATATTGCTGCAAAGCTTTACGGTGTTCCGACTATGTTTGACCATGTTGAGGATGATATAGGTTCACAGACAAGATTTGTGATACTAAGTGACTTTAAAAATGAGAAAAGCGAAGATGATAAAACATCTATTTTAGTGAGGCTTAAAGATTCTGTAAAAGCGGGTTCCCTAGTTAGCTTTTTACAGGATTTTGATGATAAAAAGATAAATTTTTCAAAAATAGAGTCTCGCCCCTTAAAAGAAAAGGGTGGGTTTAATTATCTCTTTTTTATGGATTTTTATGGACATATAGATGATGAAAACGTTCAAGAAGTATTGCAAAAACATAAGGAAGAGGTAACTTGGCTAGGAAGTTACGTAAAAGGTGAAGAGATTGGAATTTAATAAAAATTTAGAAAATATCAAGACATACGAGGCTGGAAAGCCCATAGAGTTGGTTGTAAGAGAGTTTGGTATAGAGCCAAAAGATATAGTCAAGCTTGCATCAAATGAAAACCCTTTAGGGTGCTCCCCTAGAGTCATTGAAGCAGTTGCTGCTATATTGCCGAAAATGGCCCTATATCCGGATGATTCGATGATAAAGCTCAAAAATGCTTTGAGCGCAAGATATGAAGTACAAAACACTAATGTAATTATAGGTTCGGGGAGTGATCAAGTTATAGAGTTTCTTATCCACGCAAAAGCGCAGGCAGGCTCAAAAATATTGATGAACTCCATTACTTTTGCCATGTATGAGATATATGCAAAACATGTCGGAGCAGAGGTAATTAGAACTACGTCGCAAGAGCATAACCTAGATGAGTTTTATGAGATGTACAAACAAGAAAAGCCGGAAATAATTTTTATATGCACGCCAAATAATCCAACCGGTGATGCTTTAGATGCAGATAAGATATATGACTTTTTGAAGAAGATAGACAGCAATACTTTAGTTGTAATAGATGCGGCATACATGGAGTACGCTATATATAAAGATGCAAAAAAAGAGATAGTACCAAAAGAGCTTATAGGGAAGTTTGAAAATGTAATTTTTCTGGGTACATTCTCTAAGGCGTATGGACTGGGCGGCATGAGAGTAGGATACGGCTTGGCAGATTCTAAAATTATACAAGAGCTGTATAAACTAAGACCGCCTTTTAACATTACCACACTTTCTCTTGAAGCTGCAAGCGAAGCTCTTAATGATAAAGAGTTTGTGAAAAAAAGTATAACTCTAAATTTTGAGCAGATGAAACGCTATGAAGAGTTTGCAAAAGAGCAAAAAATAGATATAATTGACAGTTATACTAATTTTGTAACATTGTGTCTAAGTGCTAAGCAGGACTCAACAAAGATAGCAAATCAGCTCTTAGAACAGGGAATGATAGTTAGAAATTTAAGCAGTTATGATATGAATGCAATCAGGGTAACAGTGGGTACGCATGAACAAAATAGTCGTTTTTTTAAGTTAGTAACACAATTTTTGTAATGGTAAAATGGGAAATTGATGGATTTTAAGGTACTTTTTTCACAACTAGTCATTCTGTATGATAAGCTTACAAAGCAGCAGAAGTTTATCATAGGTTTTGCTGTTGTAGGCATAGTTGCATTTTTGGTTTTTATGGTCGTTTATACAGCTAAAAAAGATGCTCTAAGCCAATATGATGTGCTTTTTGATTCTTTGACTTCAGAAGATGCGGCTAAAGTAGTAGAGCAGTTGGAGAAGGATAACGTACCTTATGAGCTACTTGATAAAAATATTATAAAAGTTCCTAGAAATGTTGTCTATAAAGAGCGTATAGCAATTGCATCTTTGGGTATTCCTAAAAACAGTGGTGTGGGTTTTGAACTTTTTGACAATCAGGAGTTCGGAGCTACTAGTTTTGATCAAAACGTGAAATATCTTCGTGCAATAGAAGGTGAACTCTCCCGCACTATTAATGCTTTAGCGCCGATAGAGCGTGCAAGTGTGAGTTTGGCACTTCCAAAAGATACTCTTTTTGTTGAAAAAAAGACGGATCCAACTGCCTCAGTTATGCTTCAGCTTGTTGAGGGCAAAAGGCTCTCTTCAAAGCAGATTAGAGGCATAAAAAATCTAGTAGCTGCAGCAGTGCCAAATCTGACTCCCGCAAATGTTATGCTTATAGACAGCGACGGGGAAACATTGGGTGATGAAGATGAGATGGCTCAAATGGGCGAACTCTCGTCGGTACAGCAAAGTTATAAGGCAAAAGAAGAGAAGAAAAAGCAGAAAAAAATCATAGAGGTAATCTCCCCTTTTGTCGGCGGGGAAGAAAAGGTCGTTGCTCAGGTTACTATAGAGTTTGATTTTTCTATTAAAAGCTCAACTTCTGAGACATATGATCCTGAAAATGTAGTTAGAAGCGAGCAGTTAAGCGAAGAGAAGAGAGAGGGTACGACTCCTGCTGAAGTTGGCGGAGTTCCCGGAACTGTTAGCAACATAGGTCCGGTAGAGGGTCTCTCAAGCAATCAAACAAATGAAAAGTATGAAAAAAATACAGGTACGACAAACTATGAGGTTGGAAAAACTGTCTCAACTATAAAGAGTGAATTTGCGCGGATTAAAAGAGTTACTGCCGCTGTTGTTGTTGATGGAAAATACAAGTACAAGCTAGATGCTGATGGCAATCCGACACAAGAGCTTGAGTATGAACCCTTGTCAGAGACGGATCTTGAAGCCTTGAGCGCTTTAGTTAACCGCTCTATCGGTATAAATGAAGAGCGAGGCGATCAGATAAGTGTTCAAAATCTGCAATTTAAACTACCAGAAGTTGATAAAAATAAAGAGAGAATGAATCAAGCCGTAACTTTCTCTCAAACCTATTTAGCTCCATTTTCTGAACTGTTTAAATATCTTTTTGTTCTTTTGCTTCTTTTTATTCTTTACAAAAAAGTTATATCTCCTTTCGCGCAGAGAATGCTTGAAATCTCTAAAGAAGAGGATGAGATAGGCAGACCGCTTATAGATATAGAGGATGACGTAAATGAGGATTTGGTAGAGAAAGTTCAAACAATGCGCCGTAAAGTTGAAGAGCAGCTTGGCATGGGAGAGGGATTTAATGAAGATGAACTTAAGTATGATGTTCTTCTTGAAAAAATTCGAGGTATGGTTGAGGAGTCACCAGAAGCTGTAGCACTTGTTCTTCAGGCTTTGATGACAGAAGAAGCAGATGTATCAATTAGGTAAGGAAAATATATGAATCTAACTCCTACGCAGCAGGCAAAATTTGATGAGATGAGTATGGCTGAGAAAACTGCTATAGTGCTTATGCAAATAGGCGAGGAAGCAACTGCCGCTATATTTTCAAATATGAGTATTGATGCTATAACCGAAGTTTCAAAGCATATCGCTACAAATAAGAGTGTAGGAAAATCTGTTGCAACTGCAGTGCTAGAGGAGTTTTACGCAATTTTTCAATCGGGTCAGTTTATAACATCCGGCGGTTTAGAGTATGCAAGAGAACTTCTTTATAGAACGCTTGGTCCCGAAGAGGCTAAGAAAATCTTAGAGAAACTCTCAAAAAGTATGCAGGAGACGCAAAATTTTGCTTATCTTTCAAAAATTAAGCCTCAACAACTCTCGGATTTTATTATCAATGAGCATCCTCAGACGATAGCACTTATCTTAGCCCACATGGATGCGACAGAAGCTGCGGATACCATACAGTATTTTCCAGATGATCTTAGAAGCGAAGTCTCTATGAGAATGGCTAAACTTGGAGATATATCTCCTTCAGTTATTAAAAGAGTCTCTGCCGTGCTTGAGTCTAAGCTTGAATCACTTGCATCTTATAAAGTTGAAGTCGGAGGACCTCGTGCAGTTGCAGATATATTCAACCGTCTTGGAGCAAAAGCTTCAAAAGAGACTCTTGCTAAGATTGAAGAGAGAGATGAGGAGATGTCAAATCTTATCAAAGAGATGATGTTTACATTTGAAGATATTGAGACGCTCGATAAAAATGCAATTACTGAGATACTAAAATCAATCGAGAAACCTGACTTGATGCTTTCACTCAAAAGTGCTCCTGAAGAACTCAAACAGAAATTCTTTAATGCTATGAGTGAGAGAGCAAAAGAAGCATTTGAAGAAGAGATGCAGTTTATGGGTGCTGTTAGGATGAAAGAAGTTGAAAGTGCTCAACGAAGAATTGTTGAAGTGGTCAATGGTCTCGCAGAGGGTGGAGTAATTCAGCTGGGAAGTTCAACTGAAGAGATGGTAGAATAATTGTCAAATATAATCACGAGCAAAAGAGTGGCAAAGCACAATGTCGATAAGTACAATTTTAAGGTTTTAGCCTTTGGTGCAGATGATGAGCAAGAAGAGGTTTTTGAATCTTCGCTGATACCAAAAAAACGTATTGTTGAGCCGCCGCAACCCAAAGTGGAGAAAGAGATTGATGCTACTGCGATGAGCTCAAACTCCAAAGACTCCCTTATAGAATCTCTGCTCAAAAAAACTGATGAGATGTCATCTAACTTTATTAAACTTCAAATGAAGCTTGAAAATATGAGTCAAGAGCATAAAACAGAGCTTGAAAAAGTCAAAGAAGAGTCCTATTCTAAAGGTGTTGAGGCAGGCAAAGAGCTTCACGCGAAAAAGGATGAAAAAGATATAGCAAATGCTGTTTCTATGTACTCGGAATCGGTTACAAAGCTTCAAAATAGCGCAAAAGAGTTTGAGAGTGCACTAGAGGGTATTAAGGCTGAGTTGATTAGTGCTGCTTTGGATATTGCAAAAGAGGTAATAAAAATTGAGCTTGAAGAGAACTCAAATGAAGTGGCAAAAACTTTAGCTAAAGAGTTAATAAAAGAGTTGCAGAGTGCATCAAAAGTAGTTTTGAGAGTTAATCCAAAAGATCATGGAGCAATCTCTCAGGCTGTCGGCTCTCTAACACATGTAGAAGTTATCTCAGATGCTGCCGTAAGTCTCGGCGGGGTTATAGCTATCAGTGACGCAGGCAATATAGATGCACAAATATCAAAAAGATTTGAGCGAGTCAAAAGAGCAGCATTAAGTGAGTGAAAATTGATAAATATTAAAAAAAGCAACGTCAAAGAGCTAGAAATACTTTGCAAAGAGATAAGAGAAAAGATTTTAATAGTAGTGAGTAAAAATGGCGGGCATCTAAGTTCTACTCTTGGTGCAACAGAGCTTATAGTGGCTATGCATAAAGTTTTTGATAGTAAAAAAGATCCGTTTATTTTTGATGTCTCGCATCAATCTTACGCGCATAAACTAATAACTGGAAGATATAAGGAGTTTGATACTCTAAGACAATTTAACGGTTTATGCGGTTATACAAAACCAAGCGAGAGCGAACATGACTATTTTGTCGCAGGGCATAGCTCAACTTCTATCTCTTTGGGTGTGGGTGCCGCTAAAGCTATCGCACTAAAAGGTGAAGAAGGTAAGAGGATTCCTGTTATCATGATAGGTGATGGAGCCATGACGGCAGGTATGGTTTATGAAGCGCTTAATGAGTTAGGCGATAGAAAATATCCGATGGTAATCATACTAAATGATAACGAGATGAGTATATCAAAGCCTATAGGCGCGATAAGTAGAATGCTCAGTTCGGCAATGGCTTCGCCGTTTTATCAAACCTTTAAAAAACATACTGAAAACTTTGTAGATAACTTTGGAGAGGGTGCCAGATATATCGCAAAAAGAATGGAGGAGTCTTTAAAGCTCATTACTCCGGGGATTATGTTTGAGGAGATGGGGATTGACTATATCGGACCTGTTGATGGACATAATCTTACTTCGCTTATAGAGATACTTCAAAAAGCAAAAGAGCTTAAAAAACCCGTTATTGTTCATGTTCAAACCATTAAAGGCAAAGGGTATGAGATAGCCGAAGGTCAAGAGGAAAAGTGGCACGGAGTAGGACCTTTTGACATAGATAGCGGCAATGAAGCTAAAAAAAGTACGAAGAAAAGTGCTACCCAAATATATGCGGAGGCACTTTTACATCTTGCAAAACATAATGAAAAGATAGTAGGTGCAACTGCTGCCATGCCAAGCGGAACAGGCTTAAACGAGTTGATGGAAGTATATCCCGATAGATTTTGGGACGTGGCTATTGCAGAACAGCATGCAGTCACATCTATGGCAGCACTCGCAAAAGAGGGATTTAAGCCGTTTTGTACCATCTACTCAACATTTTTGCAGCGCGGATATGATCAGATAATACATGACACATGCTTGATGAATCTTCCTGTTGTTTTTGCGCTTGATAGGGCTGGTATAGTCGGAGAGGATGGGGAGACGCATCAAGGGGCATTTGACATTAGTTTTTTAAGAGCTATCCCAAATATGACACTTTTTGCTCCAAGGGATGAGAAGAGTTTTCATCAAGCTATGGCATTTGCGGCTGAGTATCCGTACCCATGTTCGCTTAGATATCCAAGAGGTTCCTTTACTGAAACAGACTTGCCTGAATCGTTGCCCTTTAAATTGGCAAAATCGCAACTTCTTCGTTCAAGTAGTACAGATGTTCTTCTTATAGGTTATGGTAACGGTGTAGGCAGAGCTTATGAGACGGCAAAATATTTGAATTTTGAAGTTAGTATTTTGGATTTACGATTTGTAAAGCCGCTTGATGAGGAGATGCTTCATGATATGTCTGCAAAATATAAAAAGTGGTTTGTCTTTAGCGATAGCGCAAAAATGGGCGGAGTAGGCTCGGCTATCTTAGAGTTTCTCTCAAAAGAGAAGATTATGCATGTAGAAGTTGTAAGCTTTGAGTATGAGGATAAGTTTATAACTCACGGAAAGACAAAAGAGGTTGAGGAGTCTTTGGGACTTCTGCCTGTTCAGCTGGCAAAAAAAATTACCCTCTAAGCATAATAACTCCGGCAAATCTGCCGGTTTGTGCCTGCGCTCTGTAGGAGAAGTATCTGTTTGTACTGCAACAAGTGCAATCATCACAAAACTCAATATGTTCTGCTTTTATGCCACAAAGGAGGAGCTGTTTTTTTAAAATCGCACCTACATTAAGGTAGAAGCTTTCCTCTTTTTTTTCTATAGAGTATGCTAAGCCTAGTGCCTTTGCCTCATCATAAATCTCACTCCCTACTTCATAACAACATGCTCTGATGCTAGCTCCTACACTTACCTGTATATCTTTTGGATTTGAGTCAAATTCTCTTTGCATCTTGTCTATAACATTTTTTACTATATTTTTAAATGCACCTTGTCGTCCTGCGTGAGCCGCTGCAATAACTCTTTTTTGATTATCGTAAAACAGAATTGGCGAGCAATCCGCTACCATAACCATAAGAGGAGTGTCTATTTTGTTTGTCACAAGCGCATCACATGTTGGAGGTGTGGTAAAATTTTCATTTGTTACAAGATGTACGATATCTGAGTGTATCTGGTTCATATATACAAGCGACTCTCTTTCATAACCTAACTCTTTTGACAAAAGTTCGTGTTGTTTTTGTACACTTAATTTGTCGTCGCCTACATGAAACGCTAAGTTGCCACACTCTTTTGTAGTAAAAGCATGCAAGAGATTTGTAAATGAGCTTAATTTTTCACTATAATAAAATTTCATAGAAAAATTATATCCAAAAGGAAGTATTTTGAGTAAGTTTAGTTTATATTCGGTAACTTTAAACAAGTCAGATACGGAGACGAAAAGAGAAGAGATTAGAACATATTTTCACAATACATTTGATATTTTTGAGAAGATTTTTGAGGTGTTAAAGAGTGATGAGGTCTTTTATCAAAGATCCGAATCAACTCGTCATCCTATGATATTTTATTTTGGACATACTGCAACTTTTTTTGTAAATAAACTTATCAACATGAAGATAATAAAAAAGAGGATTAATCCCGAGTTTGAGTCCATCTTTGCCGTGGGTGTTGATGAGATGGCATGGGATGATTTAGAGAACTCCCACTACAAATGGCCAAAAGTAGAGGAAGTAAGAGCCTATCGCAAGCAGGTAAGAGAGCTAGTTGATGTTCTTATTACGACGCTTCCTTTGAATCTTGAAATCAAGCAAGATTCTCCCATGTGGATTATTTTAATGGGGATAGAACATGAGCGTATTCATATAGAGACTTCGCTTGTTTTGCATCGCCAGATGCCGCTTGAGTGTGTCAAGGAGGTAAAAGAGTTCAACATCTGCTCACATAGTTCAACTTCCCCTAAAAATGAGATGATTGAGATAAAAGGCGGCGAGATTGTTTTAGGTAAAGAGAGGTCGCATAACCTTTACGGATGGGATAATGAGTATGGAGTTTATAAGGAGAGTGTAAAGGATTTTAAAGTCTCAAAATATTTAGTAAGCAACGATGAATTTATGGAATTTGTAAAAGAGGGCGGATATGAAAAGAGCGAGTTTTGGGATGATGAGGGGAGGAAGTTTTTAGAGATAAGTGGCGCAAAACACCCTGCATTTTGGATTTTAGAAGATGGGAAATACAGATATAGAGCGCTTTATAAAGAGATAGATATGCCGCTTGACTGGCCAGTTGATGTTAATGCACTTGAAGCGGAGGCATTTTGCCGTTATAAGAGTAAAAAAGAGAGGATTAGTTACTCTTTGCCAAGCGAGGTTGAGTATAGAGTTCTTTATGAGTATGCGGGATTAAAAGATATCCCAGAGCTTCATGAGAGTAGGGCAAATCTAAATTTTTATCATTATTTTAGCTCGTGCCCCGTAAATGAGTTTGGTTTTAACGGTATATATGATGTTATGGGAAATGTGTGGCAGTGGAGCCGCACTCCGATATTTGGCTTTGAGGGTTTTGAGGTTCATCCCGCTTATGATGACTTTTCAACACCGACTTTTGATGATAAACATGCACTGATTTTAGGTGCTTCATGGGCGAGCAGCGGGAATCTTATCATGAAACACTCGCGTTACGCATTTCGCAAACACTTTTACCAAAATGCAGGTTTTAGATATGTGATAACAGATACCGAAGCAGAGAAAAAAGGTGATATTTACGAGAGTCATGAGCTGGTGTCTCAATACTGCGAGTTTCAGTATGCAGGCGAGAACTTTGGAGTGAAAAACTTTGCAATAGAGTGCGCAAAAATAGCCTCTAAGTTTGCAAAAAAACATACAAAAGCGCTTGATTTAGGCTGCTCAACGGGAAGAGCGACATTTGAACTTGCAAAGAGTTTTGATGCAGTGGAGGGGATTGACTTTTCTGCCAGATTTATAGGTGTCGGCGCAAAGCTCAAAAGTGACGGTTATGTTGCTTTTGCCTCAAAAACAGAGGGCGATTTGGTGCAGAAAAAAAAGATAACTATCAAGGAACTTGGATATGAAAATTTAAAGCATAGAGTTAGTTTTTGGCAAGGAGATGCATGCAACCTAAAACCAAATTTTAACTCTTATGATTTAATAATGGCGACAAACCTTATCGACAGGCTCTATAACCCAAAACTGTTTTTAGATACTGTACATGAGAGGTTAAATAGTGGTGGAGTTTTGATTTTAACGTCCCCATACACTTGGCAGGAGCACTTTACTAAAAAAGAGTTTTGGCTCGGCGGATACAAAGATAAGCAGGACAAAGAAGTAAAAACCATAGATACGCTAAAAGAGATTTTAAGTGCTAACTTTGACCTCGTGCATCTACAGGATTTGGAATTTGTTATAAAAGAGACAAGCAGAAAATTTCAACACACCATAGCAGAAATCAGTGTCTGGAGCAAAAAAAATTAGGATAAACAACAAGAGCGCAGCTAAGAAAATAGGTTATAAATAAAGTTGCTTAAAAGCAAAAATATTAGTGGAGTTTAAAAGGCGGCTATGTATATTGGAGAATCTAGAATATACTAAAAAGCCCGAAAAATGACCATTTTAAATTCTATCTTCTATCAAAGAAAGACATTAAAAGACATATATTTAGCTACTCGGCAGCTAAAATACTATTTAAAAAGTGAATTATGATTTCCCACTTGCAAAGAGCTTCTTTTTTAAATGACATATAGTGGACACGTTTGGGCACAGTAGCTAAATAATTCAGTTGGAAAGTCCGTGTATAAGGGGTTATAAGAAGTATGGCTCCGGATACTGGATTCGAACCAGTGACCAAGTGATTAACAGTCACCTACTCTACCGCTGAGCTAATCCGGAATCTTAAAAAATGGTGTCAGGGGGGGGACTCGAACCCCCGACCCCCGGCTTATGAGACCAGTGCTCTAACCAGCTGAGCTACCGTGACATCTTTTAAGAGGCAGAATTATACTTTTTTAAAACTTTAAACAAGCTAAGATAGAGCAAAAGCTAAACAAAAAGTGAAAATACAATCCAAAAAGTAAAAGAAAGATACTGCTATCAAAAACATTGAGTATATTTAATAAAGAAAGCTTAGTGTGTTCAACTAAAGATGTTGACATTGTTACTATTTTAATGTATTATTGCATTTGTAATTTATGTTATGTAAGGAGTTTAAATGAATTTTCAACCATTAGGAAAAAGAGTCCTAGTAAAAAGAGTAGAAGAGGCAAATACTACTAGCAGTGGTATTATTATTCCTGATAATGCACAAGAAAAACCGTCAAAGGGCGAAGTTGTGGCAGTTGGCTCAGAAGTGAGTGAAATCTCTTGCGGAGATGTAGTGGTTTTTGGTAAATTTTCAGGGAGTGAGATTTCACTTGATGGCGATAAGTTTCTAGTGCTAGAGACTGAAGATGTATTTGGAATAATTAAGTGATATTACACACTCAAGCGAACAAGTCCGTTTGAGTGGCAGGGATAGATATCCCCACAACCCCCTAAGCTACGAAAAATAATTTTTCGAGATTTATATAATAAGTAAAAGGAAATAGATATGGCAAAAGAGATAATTTTTTCAGACAATGCAAGAAATGCATTAGCTCGTGGTGTTTCAAAATTAACAGATGCAGTAAAGGTAACAATGGGACCTCGCGGTCGTAATGTCTTGATTCAAAAGAGTTACGGTAATCCTATAATCACAAAAGACGGGGTCTCTGTTGCAAGAGAGATTGAGCTAAAAGATAAACTAGAAAATATGGGGGCTTCCCTTGTTAAGGACGTTGCTTCGAAAACTGCCGATGAGGCGGGTGATGGTACAACAACGGCAACTGTTTTAGCAAATGCAATCTTTTCTGAGGGGCTTAGAAGCATCACCGCGGGCGCAAATCCTATCGAAGTAAAAAGAGGTATGGACAAAGCTTGTGAAGCGATTTTGGTAAACTTAAAAGCATCTAGCAAAGCTGTAAACGGCAAAAAAGATATTGCACAAGTTGCAACTATCTCTGCAAATTCTGATGAGCAAATCGGCAACATGATTGCAGAAGCTATGGAAAAAGTAGGTCAAGACGGTGTTATTACCGTTGAAGAGGCTAAAGGTATAGTTGATGAGCTTGATGTTGTTGAGGGTATGCAGTTTGATCGCGGATATTTAAGTCCGTATTTTATAACAAATACGGAGAAGATGACGGCAGAGATAGAAAATCCTTGGATTTTACTTGTTGAGAGCAAAATAACTTCACTTAAAGATTTGCTTCCAGTATTAGAGCAGGTTCAAAAAACTTCTCGTCCTCTTTTAATCATAGCAGAAGATGTAGAGGGAGAAGCGCTTTCAACTCTGGTTGTAAATAAGCTTCGCGGGGTTTTAAACATCTCTGCTGTAAAAGCTCCAGGATTTGGAGACAGAAGAAAAGCGATGCTTCAAGATATTGCTATCTTAACGGCAGGAACTGTTATCTCTGAGGAGACAGGACATACACTTAGTGCAGCAACTTTAGAGTATTTAGGTCAAGCATCACGTGTTGTAATCGACAAAGACAACACTGTTATCGTAAACGGTGCGGGGAAAGCTGAAAATGTACAAAAAAGAATCTCTGAAATAAAAGTTCAAGTAGATGCAACCACAAGCGAATATGACAAAGAGAAACTTCAAGAGCGTTTAGCAAAACTAAGCGGCGGGGTAGCTGTTATAAAAGTAGGTGCGGCAAGCGAGACTGAGATGAAAGAGAAAAAGGATCGTGTTGATGATGCCTTGTCTGCGACAAAAGCTGCGGTTGAAGAGGGTATCGTTATCGGTGGTGGAGCTGCTCTTGTTCGTGCTGCTGCAAAAGTGAAACTTGATCTTACGGGCGATCAAAAGATCGGTTGCGAGATAATCCTTCGTGCTATCAAAGCCCCACTTAAACAGATTGCTACAAATGCAGGCTATGATGCGGGGGTTGTAATAAATGCGGTTGAGAGTGCGACAAATGAAAATATCGGCTTTAACGCTGCAACCGGCGAATATGTAGATATGTTTGAAGCAGGAATTATAGATCCATTTAAAGTCGGACGTGTAGCTCTAACTAACGCTACTTCTATCTCAAGCCTGCTTTTAACTACGGAAGCGGCAATATATGAACTTCCTGAAGAAAAACCTGAAATGCCTGATATGAGCGGCATGGGTGGCATGGGTGGCATGATGTAGTCATTCCCCCTCTCTTTCAAAACCCCTATTTGTGGGGGTTTTACTCCTTCCTTTTAAAAAATACCAATCATAGATAAATTTAACAACACAAAAAAAATATTTTTCAACCTATAATGATTTTTAGAGAGGTTGTTGGCTAAAATAGTAAAATTAAATGTCGAAAATAGAAGTGCCATCTTAAAGGCTAGGTTGAAAATTTTTAAATATGAGGTAAAAATAAAATGAAAAAATATATTGCTTATCCTCTTTTGGGCCTTTTGATAATTATATCTTGGTATTTAACATATAGATACACTGGATTTTCATTAATTCTTATAGTTTGTGCCGGATTAATCATAGCTTATAGCATCGCCTCATATTGGATTGAAAATAAAAAATGTTTTATAAACTGCTACTTTAAGCAGACGAGCCTTTTATCAAGGATTTTAAGCAGTAAAATATTGTTGATTTTAATAGCCTTTTGTATTGCTTTTGTAGTAACTATTTTTTTATTTACTTCAGTTACTACTTGGAGTATTGATATATGGGCAGTTATGATAATAGATATAGTAGTTTTAACGATACTGCACAAAACAATTACTAAGATTTTTAGAACTACTTTAAAAGATGAGATAGGGTCGCATCTAGTAAAAAGTTGGAGTGTCGGAATAAATACATTTGTTCTAACAATGTTTATGCTTTTTTATAATTATAATACTTTAGAAGAACCCTCTTATATAAAAAATACCTTAAAAGGTAGTGTACAAGAAGCCACAAAAAGTTATGCTTCAGATTCTGAACTCATAAATACTTTTGTAAAACTAAATATTGAAAAAGATGCGATAGTCTGGTACAGCGCATTATATACAAACGAAAAAATTAATAATGAAGATGCAAGATGGTTGTTATGGATGTTTTTTTTGATAAACGGGGGGATTGTATACTATGGGTTTAGTAGGTTTTTTATAGAGTTTATTGCATTTGATTTAGAAAAATTTACTAAGAGTAGTAATGAAAACAGAAATTAAAAATCAAATTAATGAAAACAAAAAAAATAGTAAAAAATTTTGGAATACTTTTTGGGGTGTAATTGTTGTTTTGCTTTTAATTACATCGTATGGTATCTATAAAAAATACACTCTAAAGCAATATCAAATTGACCTAGAGACAAAGAGAGTTTTGACGTTATCGCTCTTGCAAAAATTAGACCCCCTGTTTCAAAACTTCTCCGAGGAACAAAAAGAGCAGGTGCTTCAATTGATGCAAGACAAAACTGATAAAAGTGTTGATGAACTTTTTGAAAATGTTTACGATAATATTGATAAATACTTAGATTTTCATTATTCAGTTATAGGTGAATATGCAGAGCTTATGATGGCTGCAAACAATACTCTTCAAGAAAATATACAAAAAAAGCTTTTTGGTGAAGAGTTTGATGAACTCTTTAGTAAGCTTCAAGCAAATATCGCTGCAGATTTTACAACCCAAATCTCTAAATTAGCAGATAATTTTAAAGAGGAGTTGAGCCAAAAAGTACACCTGAGTAGTGAAGAAGAGCAAGAAGTATTTGTCACTCTTATAGAAATTTTTCAAATGCAAATACAAGAGAGTGTAAATCGTGTCGTGCGCTCAACAACATTTGGTGCGACAGCAGGAGGAGGTATTATAGCCGCGGCAGTTGCTTCAAAGCTAGTGGCAAAAAAAGCAACACAAAAAGCGGCTCTAAAAGGCGGCTCTAAATTCGCTGTAAAATTAGCAGCATCAGGAGCGGCGGCAACAACTGGCTTGGCATGTGGACCATTTGCTTTAGTGTGTGGCGCTGTGGCAGGAGTAGTAGTCTGGGTAGGAACCGATTTCGTACTGGTTGAAGCGGATGAAAAACTAAATAGAGAAAAAACGTACAATGATATTAAAGCCTCAATTGACGATACAAAATATCTTCTCAAAGAGGATTTGAAAAATCAGTACAAAACTATTTTACAAACTATTACAGATGAAGTGCAAATAGGGACTAATAGAAAGATAAAAGAGCTAATAAAGTAAAATAAAAAACGCTTAACCCAAAAAAATCTCTTTCTTTATAGAACCTTCTTAAAGCCATTTTGTTTATAAATGTGTATATTCAAAAGAGAAATCAGCATTTTTTTGTTATTATTATGAAAGATTATACGAGGAGTTCAAATGAAAAAATTTGTTTTACTTATGACTTTGTCAATCTCTTTGATGTTTGCTGAGTCAGCAAAAATAGTTGAATTTGTTACGGAAAAAACAGTGAAAATAGATGAAAATGGTGCTGAAAAAAGGCTTCACTTAAGTGGCATAGAGCTTTTTGCAAAAGCGAACAATAAGCAAGGTAGTATCCAGCTTGTAGATTATGACAAAAGAGAAGAGCTGAAAAACAGAGCGCTCGTTTACATGAATAAAATGTTTCCAAAAGGTTCAAATATCTCATATCAAATCTTTTTAAAAGATGAGCATGGCATTGAATATGCGTGGATAAAAGATAATGATTTTAATTACAAAATAGTTAGAGATGGCTATGCTTTGACGGATGTAAATGATCCATCCCTGCCAATAGGACTAAGAAACAGAATGCTACTCGCTCAAAACTATGCAAAAAAAAAGGGGCTAGGACTTTGGGGTATATACGAGGAGATGCAGATGCTAGAACAACAAGATGTTGTAGCTTGCGGATGTGAACCTTATGAGAAGAAAGATTTTAAAGCAGATACATTTAAAAAAGAGCAAGCCGAAAAATAGTCTCTTGCAGCTCTTCAAGCGGTGCGCTAATTATATTTTCAAACTGAGTTCGGTTGAAAGTCTGCTGCCTTTTTGCAAGTTGTGCAGTGTGTGTTGAGATATTTTCCACCATCTCCTCCTTTGTTACTTTGCCATCTAGATACTCTAAAACTTCGACTATTCCAATGGAGTTCATGGCGTTAGGAAGCCTTGTGTATTTTTGCTCTAAGTGGCAAACTTCATCTATCAGTCCCGAGCTTAGCATCTTAGTGGTGCGTTTTGCAATTCTTTGGCGTAGAATATCTCTTGGCACGTCAATATTGTAAATGGGTAAATTTTTTATCACGGGTTTTGGAGGATTTTGCCTAAACCACTCGCTCGGCGTAAGTTTTGAAGCCTCGTAAACAAGGAGTGCTTTTTCGATTCTGTATCTGTCATTTGATGCTATTTTTTTCATATACTCTTCATCAAGTTTATATAAAAAATCATAGCAATTTTTTAGATTCTTTAGCTTCTGCTCTACTTGCAGAGTTGTTTGTGTTGTTACTTTTGGGATATCAGAAAGCCCGCTTATAAGGGACTTTAGGTAAAAGGATGTTCCTCCGACAATGAGGAGGTTTTTTTTATCTCTTTTACATGCATGAGTAACCTCTTTATAGAGATTTATGAAAATCTCCACACTGAAGTATTCATCCGGATAAAGAAAATTTATGCCAAAGTGCTTTACCTCTTGAAGCTCGAGAGGCGATGGTTTTGCAGATACGATATCAATCTCTTTATAGATGCTCAGCGAATCGATTGAGAGGATGTAAGCGTTTATTTTTTTTGCAATTTTTATCGCTAAATCACTTTTTCCTGATGCTGTAGGACCGATAATGGCTAGTTGAGTCATTCTTTTTTTGCCTTGTTTTAAAGCAAGATTATAGCCTATCGTTAATAAATCGTTAATATGAGATTAAAATATTGTTAATAACAAGGCTATATACTTTTACTACAAAAACATAAGGAGTTCGCAATGAACAAAAGAATTTTAATGAGTTTAGGACTAGCAGTATTGCTAACATCTTCTTTAGCAGCTGGACAAATGAACTGTGATAAAAGCAAGGGCAGTTGTGCAAAACCACAACAAGCTAACATGAAACATAATGGGCATAAAAATCCTCTTATAGCGCAGATGATGTCTCTTGATTTAAGTGATAAACAAAGAGAAGAGATAAGAGCGATAATGAGAGAAAATATGCAAAGTATGCCAAAAATCTCAAGTGCTTTTAGTGATAAGGCTTTTGATAAAGAGCTTTTTATCAAGCTCTCAAAAGAGAGACAGGAGAACAGAATTGAGAAAAAAGCTCAAATGATTGCAAGTGTATATGCAGTTTTAACGCCTGCGCAAAAAGCTGAGTTAAGAAAAATGTTAGATAAAAAAATGGCGATGAAAAAGAGATAGTCTAAGGGATATAAATCTAAAAATTCATGCAAGTAGTGTAAAATAGTCAACTTGCATTATAGATGCAGTATAAAAAATAGTTACCGCATGGATGTATGAGATGATTAAAATTGCAATGATTGAAGATGATACTGAGTTGGCGAATGTCCTAACTCAGTATCTAGCAAAATACCACATAGAAATTACAAACTATGAAGACCCTTTTTTGGCACTTAGTGCCATAGCGCTTAATGCGTATGATTTGATTATTTTAGATTTGACTCTTCCAGGTATGGACGGGCTTGAAGTGTGCAAAAGACTGCTTTTAAAACATAATATCCCAATCATCATATCAAGTGCAAGAAGCGATATAACCGATAAGGTAATAGCTCTAGAGCTTGGAGCTGACGACTATCTTCCAAAACCTTATAATCCAAGGGAGCTTGAAGTAAGAATAAAGACAATTCTTCGCAGATGCTCAAAGGAGCTAGAGCTTTTAAAGCCAGAGGCAAAAAAAGAGCTATTTTTTTTAGATGAGCAAAAGCAGGAGATTTCCAAAGATAAAAAATTCATCAAGTTTACTCCCGCAGAGTATGAAATAATGTCTTTGATGTGCAAACGAAAAGGTTTTGTCGTTTCAAGATATGATATTTTGCAAAATTGTTCTTATTTAAATACAAATGAAGAGAGTGGCGCTTTAGCAGTAATCATCAACAGAATCAGAGCAAAAATAGAGCAAGACCCCAAAAATCCAAAACATCTTCTAACCATAAGAGGCTCCGGCTATAAGTTGGTAGAATGAAAAAGCATTCCATCCTTTTTACAATCAACATCATCTTCTTAATATCACTAGTTCTTATAAGTGCTAGTTTTGTGATGCTTTATGGTTTTAATAAGCAAAGAGAGAAGCGCTTTAACCATAAAAGAGATATGGAAATTTCAAAGATTTTTATGCATCAATATAGAGGAGATGGAGTTTCTGATGAGTTGATAGCGTATATGAAAAGTTTAGATTTTCTGGTTGTTTTAGATGCTAAGGAGATAGAAAATATACTCGCTTCAAAAGAGATAAAGAGCAGGGAACTTAAAGCAAATAAATTTTTTAAACTTCGATATTTAGAGCTAAATGAGAGACATTTTGTCTTGATACAAACACCAAATGAAAAAATTATATTGACAAGTCAGAGAATATCATCGGATGATAAAAATATTATTTTGATTGTTTACATTTTAATCCTTTTAATATTTATTTTTTTATATCTATCAATAGTAAATAAACTCAAGCCTTTAAAAATTTTAAAACAGAGTGCTAAGGAGTTTGGAGATGAGAATTTTGATGTAAACTTTTTGACATCAAACGAGGATGAGATATCTCAGCTTGCAAACGAGTTTCATAAAGCAGCCCAAAAATTAAAAAAACTAAAAGAGTCAAGAAATGTGTTTATTAGAAATATAATGCATGAGCTAAAAACGCCCATTACAAAAGGAAACTTTTTAACTCAGCTTCCTCAAACAGAAGAGAATATAGAGAGTATGCAGAAGGTTTTTTACAGACTAGAGTCTTTGATAAATGAGTTTGCATCTATAGAGGAGCTGATTTCAACGAAAAAAGAGTTGGAAAAGAAGAGCTATTTTTTAGAAGATATTGTAGATAACGCTATAGATATTTTAATGTGTGAGGAGGATAAGGTAGTAAAAGCGTTTGATAATATTAAGATAGATGTTGATTTTACTCTCTTCTCGATTGCCGTTAAAAACCTGCTTGACAACGGGATAAAATACTCAAAAGATAAAAAGGTCATTGTTAAAACAGATGCAAGCAAGATAGTATTTGAAAATGTCGGACTAAAGCTCTCTTATGAGTTGCAGAACTATTTTGAGCCGTTTTTTAAAGGTAATAAATCAAATTTGCCTCAGAGTTTCGGGCTTGGACTCTATATTGTAAAACATATACTTGATGCACATTCATTAGAGTTAAAGTATGAAAATAAAGAGGGTGTAAATAGATTTATAATCGAATTGCCCTCTTAGTTAATTTGTTATTGCGAAAGTTTAAATCAACTTTGGGTAAAATCAAACAAAAATAATTTTAAGGTTTAATTTGCAAAGATATATAGGTAAACTTAAAGATTTTAACGAACTCGTTATGTTTGAACACTCTATCTTTTCACTCCCTTTTATTTTCATAGCAATGATAGTTGCAGCAGGTGGGTGGTTTGGATTTTGGCTACTTTTTTTGGGAGTATTTGCTGCTGTAAGTGCTAGAAATTTTGCTATGGGTCTTAATAGATTTGCAGACAGAGATATCGATGCTCTTAACCCTAGAACCGCCTCAAGACCTAATGTTGACGGACGTTTGGATGCTTCAAGTATTATGATTTTTACGGCGGTAAATGCTTTTGTATTTATAGCCGTTGCGTATATGATAAACTCGTTGGCATTTGCCCTTAGTTTTCCCATCCTCCTTGTTTTGGGGAGTTACTCCTACTTTAAGAGATTTTCATCCTTGGCGCATGTCGTTTTAGGCATCTCGCTTGGACTAGCTCCTATTGCGGGCGTTGTAGCGGTAAGTGCAGAGATTACGCCGTGGTCGGTTATGCTTAGTCTTGGTGTTATCTTCTGGGTTGCAGGTTTTGATCTGCTTTACTCCTTGCAGGATATGGAGTTTGACAAACAAAAAGGGCTTCACTCGATTCCCTCAAAGTACGGCTCGGATACAACACTGCTGCTCTCCTCCCTATTTCATATCTTAACTATAGTTTTTTGGGCTCTTTTTGTTTGGGTTGCTCAGCTAGGTACGTTTGCTTATACAGCGGTGTTTTTAAGTGCTGTTATGCTTGGGTACGAGCACTATCTTGTAAGAAAAGATTTTACAAAAATTGACCGTGCTTTTTTTACGGTTAATGGTTATCTTGGGATTGTTTTTTTCATTTTAATTGTCTTAGATAAGGTTTTATTATGAGTGTGAGATTAGTAAAAGCACCTATTGAGATATTTTTTAGTGAGGTGCAAAGAGATAAAGAAGCATATACAAGAGAGTATGAGCAGTTAAGCGAGAGTGATGATGATCCGATAAACCAATGGCTAAAACTTGCACGTGCTAAAGGCGAAACAAGCGATACCGATCCAGTTTTGTTAAATCTCATGGTAGAGATATATAGAAAAATAGATTCTCTTGAGAAATTTTTAAAAAATGAGGAGCCAAAGAGAGTCTCTTTGGCACATGAAGCTGCTATAGAGTCAATCGGATTTGAACACTTTAAACTTAGCGAAGATATTTTGCAAGAGAGTGTAGAGTATTATGGGAGGATAGCTATGCCTATTCATCCAAAGAGAGATGTGGGTGTTTTTTTTATAGCACTTGATAAATCTTTAGTCAAAATAATAAAGATGCATGAGCGTGATGAGAGAGAGTGGGGCGCATATCTTACTGCAAGAGAGAGAGTCCTTATTCGCGAATCAAAAGAGAGCAAGTCATGAATCTAGAAGCCATAAATGTAGAGTATTTAGTTGTTGCAATGGCGATTATGATTTTGTATCTTATCTATTATGTTTTTACGAAAGATTCTGAGTATAACAAAAATATCCGCTCCGTAGCAACAGTTGCAGAGGAGTTAAACAGAGAGATTTTCTACCTTAAAAAACAGTTGAGTGATACCCAGTCTAGTATCAAAAAAAATACAAATCGCATGAGTGATGATGAGATTTATCAAGAAGTTGAGAGAACGGTTTATGATATGGTCAAGCCAATATCTCTTAGTTTAAAAAGACTCGAGGAGAGTATCCAGATGATAGACGAGCAGGTAAGCTCAAGAATCTCTTCGCTTGAGAGCGGAGTCAAACAGATTTCTATTCCTGCTTCTATTCATGGAAATGATGATGAAAAAATTATCTCGCTTTATAAGCAGGGAATCACTCTAGAGACTATTTCAAAAGAGCTTCATATATCTAAAGCAGAAGTTGAGTTTGTTCTTAAAATCAACAAAATAAAGTAAATTTTTATGGCAGATAGAAAACTCTTTACTCTCGTTTCGATACTTATTTGCATAAGTATTGTTCTTATATATACGCTCTCAGCTTATACAACGCTGCTCTTTGGTGTAAATGAGTTTCATTTTGCTTTGCGTCAGGCAACTTTTGGAATATTGAGCGTGTTTGTTATCTGGCTTTTGGCGCAAGGCGATCCGGATAAACTTTTAACCCCTATCGGTTTTACACTCTTTATAGGTTCCACCATACTGATGATAGCAATGCCTTTTTTGCCTGAGTATCTGGTCTCAGCAGTTGGAGGAGCAAAGAGGTGGATAAAAGTTTTTGGATTCTCACTTGCTCCCGTTGAGTTTTTTAAAATCGGATTTGTGTATTTTTTGGCATGGAGTTTCTCAAGGAAGCTGGGGCATCATGACGGCATGGGAGTAAAAGAGGAGTATATAAGGTTTGCTCCGTATGGAATAGTCTTTATAGGAGCCATGTTTATTATAGCTTTTGTGCAAAACGATTTGGGGCAGGTTGTAGTTATCGGGCTTACGCTTTTATTTATGCTGATGTTTGCAGGAAGCAGTTTTAGATTTTTCTTGACGCTTCTTGTTGGAACATTGATGTTTTTTATCTTTTTCATCGTAAGTGCAGAACATAGAATCTTGCGGATAAAATCTTGGTGGGCGCTTGCGCAAAATAGTGTTTTAGAGCTTTTTCCTGATGCTATAGCCGCACAACTGAGAGTTCCTACAGAAGTCGAACCATACCAGATAGGGCACTCGCTAAATGCCATACATAATGGAGGGTTATTTGGAGTAGGGATTGCAAACGGAACTTTTAAGCTCGGTTTTTTAAGTGAGGTTCACACCGATTTTGTTTTAGCAGGACTTGCCGAAGAGTTTGGGTTTGTCGGAGTTCTTAGTGTTGTTGTTATCTTTATGTGGATGCTTCAGAGAATTTTTAAGATAGCCAACCGTACAAAAGATAAAAGAGTTTATCTTTTTAGTTTGGGAGTGGGGCTTTTGCTCTCTTTTGCTTTCTTGGTAAATGCATACGGAATCAGCGGAATAACCCCCATTAAAGGAATCTCTGTTCCATTTTTAAGCTATGGAGGCTCCTCTATTTTGGCTGCATCTATCGGGGTTGGTATGGTTTTAATGGCATCTAAAAAAGCGAAGATGAAGTAATATGCACAGATTGGAAGATAGATGAAGTTTTGTATAACAGGTGGCGGAACAGGTGGACACTTGATGATTGCCGAGGCTCTCGCAGAAGCTATAGCGCAAGAGGGACATGAGGCTATTTTCATAGGCTCGATGAGCGGGCAAGATAGAAAATATTTTGAGTCGTACAGCACTTTTAGCCATGTCTATTTTTTAGAAACGATGGGCGTAGTAAATCAGAAGAGTTTTAAAAAAGTAAAAGCGCTCTGGTTGATTTTACAAGCCTTTTTCAAATCAAGAAAAATTTTAAAACAACACAAGATAGAGGCAGTTTATAGTGTAGGCGGTTTTTCGGCGGCTCCTGCATCATTTGCGGCTATAAGCAGTTTTATCCCTCTTTTCATACATGAACAAAATGCAGTTGAGGGAAGATTAAATTCACTCTTAAAACCATTTTCTAAAAGATTTATATCTGCTTACAGTGCAAACTCGCCTCTTAAAGGCTACCCCGTAAAAGAGGAATTTTTTAAGAGCGCTAGAGTGAGAGAGCAGGTCAAAACCATCATATTTTTAGGCGGCTCGCAAGGAGCAAAAGCTATCAATGATTTGGCACTAAGCATTGCCGTGGAGCTTCAAAATAGAGGTATAAAAATCATCCATCAAGCAGGCGAGAGAGATTATGAGAGAGTAAAGCAAAAATATGATGCGCTAAATGTAGAGGCAGAACTTTACGCTTTTACAAAGGAGATGCCCTCTTTAATGTCAAAAGCAGATTTGGCAGTTAGCCGTTCTGGAGCTAGTACGCTTTGGGAGCTTTGTGCAAATGGTCTGCCAGCTCTTTTTATCCCATTTCCTCATGCAGCATCTGATCATCAATACCATAATGCGAAATTTATAGTCGATAAAGAGTTGGGTTGGTGCGAGAGAGAGAGCAAAAATCTAAGAGAGAAATTGCTGCTTCTTTTGGATGAAAATCTTCAAGACAAAAGCAGTGCTCTTTTGGGACACTCCAGTAAAGATGTCGCAAAAAAGATGATACAAGATGCTTACAAGGTAGTGCATGATTAGGGAACTAGCAGGAGATCTAGTTGACCTGATTTTTGAGTGGGGATATTTTGGAATATTTTTGCTTATGACAATAGAGAGCTCATTTATACCCTTTCCTAGCGAGATAGTTCTTGTTCCGGCGGGATATTTGGCATCAAAGGGAGATATGCAAATCGGTAAGATAATGCTAAGCGCACTCAGCGGTTCCATGTTAGGTGCATTTATTAACTACTATTTAGCGCTTATGCTTGGCAGAAAAATTCTTCGCAAATATGGAAAATACTTTTTTATTAACGGGGATGCGCTGCAGAAGATGGATACCTATTTTGCCAAACATGGACATATTTCTACTTTTATAGGAAGACTTGTTCCGGGGATTCGTCAGCTTATATCCATCCCTGCGGGCTTAGCTCGCATGAATCTGGCGGTTTTTTCCACTTATACTGCTCTAGGGGCAGGTATTTGGGCTTTTATACTTGTGATGCTGGGTTATTTTATAGGTGAAAATCAGGAACTTATCGACAGCTACTTAAAGCAGATAACAATAGTCACTCTTGTTATCCTGATTTTATTGGCTTCATGGTATATTTACTATCAAAAAACAAAGAGGATTTAGTAATGAGTAACAATCTAGGGTATATGTTTGAAGCAGGTTTTTTCGGGACTCGTGCTCCGCTGTTTATGGATTTTGTAACGCTTATCGTTTCACTTTTACCGTTTCTTGTAGCTATTGCAAGCTCTTTTGCAAGAAATAAAAGATATGGCGCTCACTCATATCTTCAGGTTATGATATTTGCTTTTTCTGTTATCGTCCTCTTATATTTTGAGTATGGCGTAAGAGTTAGTGGCGGATTTAACACCTTTATGCAAGGGAGTGAAGTCTCTTATGATTATGCTTTTGTGGTACTTGTTTTACATATCATTATCTCTGTTGTAACGGTAATTTTATGGGCGATTGCTATTTTTGGAGCTAAAAAACTGCTACAATTGGGTAAGCATAGAAAAATGGGTTTAATTACATTTGCAGGAGTGCTCCTTACTTCATTAACTGGGATTTGGGTCTATTTTTTAATGTTTGTATATTAAGGAGTTTAAGATGAAATACACGGTTGGTTTTAGAATTTGGCACTGGTTAAACGCTATAGTTGTTCTTGGTTTACTAGGAACTGTATTTTTAAGAAAAACATTTCTTAGTTATAAAGCAAATGCTGAAATTTTACTCTCAAAACTTTCAGAAATTGGAGCTGATATAACCATTGATGAAGCAAAAACAATTGCAAAAGTGATTCGTGATGGTATGTGGGAGTGGCATATTATATTGGGCTACGCGTTAGCATTCTTGATACTTTATAGAAGCTATCTATTTTTTACAGATAGAAGTAAAGTTGAGAGTTTTAGCTCCTTGACTCCTCATAAAAAAGCTGTAAAGATATCATACTACGTGCTATATGCAACACTTCTTTTTATGGCAATAAGTGGTTTTTTTATCTATTTTTATCAAGAATTAGGTTTCAGCAAAGAGAGTGCAGATGTGATTAAAGATATACATGAGGCTGCTTTTAATATCATTATGATTTTTGTTGTGCTTCACATAGCAGGTGTTGTCTTTGCAGATATAAAAGAAGAGCATGGCATAATTTCTACCATGATAAACGGAAAAACAAAAGATAATTTTTAAATAAAGGAATATAAATTATGATAAAAGTTCAGAGTATAGCGCCGGAGTTCTGTCTCCCAAATCAAGACGATATTGAGATATGTTTAAGAGATTTAAAGGGGAAATGGATAGTTTTGTATTTTTATCCAAAAGACAATACTCCGGGTTGTACGACAGAAGCATGTGACTTTAGCAACGCTGCGCCAGATTTTAGCGCTCTAAATGCAATTGTACTTGGAGTAAGTGCAGATAGCACAAAAAAGCATCGCAACTTTATAGAAAAAAAAGATTTAATGATTACTCTTTTGAGTGATGAAGATACGTCGATGCTGCAAAAATACGGTGTTTGGCAGTTAAAGAAAAATTACGGCAAAGAGTATATGGGAATACTCCGCACTACTTTAATAATAGATCCAGATGGAGTCATAAGAGCTATTTGGGAAAAAGTAAAAGTAAAAGATCATGCAAAAGAGGTTAAGGAAAAATTAGAAAAACTTCAAGAAGCTGACTAAATTTCGAAATCTTTTTTAAAATTACGAAAACTCAAACATCTCGTCATTTCAAACCAGATATTAAACACTTTAATACAAATTAATAAATAAGTTTAATTATTAAAATTAAACTTAACACAAAATTAACACTTCACTGCTACACTTTACACTTCAAAGTTCCTTGCCATGATTTTAGTTTGGCGACTACAAGGCTAAGGAATGGCGGCAAGCACCAAGATTATTTTATTATTACTTTCGTTAATTTAATCATAATATATATATTTTGGTGTTGTTTTATCAAAACATAAATTATACGAAAGAACCACTATGATAAATAATAAAAAAAGTTGGCGCACTACTGCGCTTTTGTGTTGTACAATCGGACTCTCGCTACATGCCGATGAGACTGTAAATATACCAGATATCGTCGTCACTGCCACTAAAAGTGCCCAGTCCATTGAAAAAGTCCCTGCCTCCGTCACAGTCATCAACCGTGAGCAAATTGAACTCTCAGATGCAAGAACGGTAGACGAGCTTCTCACAAATGTTCCCGGTGTTTATGCCACAAGAATGGATGTTTCTTCTTCAAGCCGTGGGTCACAAACCTACACACGCGGGATGCCGGGTAGTGGACGCACGCTCGTGCTAATCGACGGCGTACCGATGAATGGTCAGTTT